>ENA-UOIV01000022-UOIV01000022.1-human-gut-metagenome-genome-assembly--contig:-C59-NODE-22-length-200744-cov-70.733085_pt1 | contig 200744 bp, 175 predicted proteins | sample MGYA00242333_ERZ723880 | MGnify/ENA metagenome assembly ERZ723880 | reverse complement strand
CCCGTAGGTTGTGATTTGCTTTCATTTTAGTATCTTTGAACCATTGGAAACAGTAGACTATTCATTATAATCTAATAATCAAATGGTTAAACAATCAATTTGAATCACAAAAAGCAAACAGTTTTCCACTAAAAATCCCACCAACAAGTGGGATTTTTACTTTTAGAATAACTCCAACTGTTGCCCCGGTGTATTCACATCTTGAACTTTTTTCCCATAAAAGAGCTCAATATTACCAAATTGTTTGTCCGTAATACATATAATTCCCACCTGTCCAAACTCCGGTAAGAAAGATTTAACTCTTTTTATGTGCACATCTGCATTTTCACTGCTGGCACAATGTCGTACGTAGATGGAAAACTGAAACATAGTAAATCCATCCTTCTGCAGGTTCTTCCGGAAGTCTGCATACGCCTTCTTATCCTTCTTGGTATCAGTAGGCAAATCAAATAACACCAGTACCCACATAATGCGATATTCACTAAAACGGTCCATTACATTTCCGGATATGTTATTTTACGCAACTCTCCATTAAAACATTTATAAAGAGAAGCTGTTGTTTGTCCCACTGCTATCATTAGCGGACTACGCTTACCTGAAATAATAACATCTAACGACGGAATCGTCAAAAGCTGTCCTTTCAGTTCCTTTGTCAACATCCCATAATCTCCTCCTTTTTTCATAATATCACAAACCAGTTCATCCACATACGGACGATAAGGTTCCATTATATCATCAGCCAAGCAATACGCATTATAACGATTATGATGATGAATGCCTAACGTAGGCAAAAGTCCACTCGATACCAACCCACGTGCCACAACAGCACGCAATATCGCATACCCATAATTCAACAAATTATTAGGTGGAATGCCCTCTCTATCTCTCGTGAAACCATCTATTTTAAATAGGTTTTTCCAATAGTAAGCTGCAGCCCGAGCTTCCAGATTATCAGAATCCCCACTCTTCACATCAGCAGCCCATGCTTTCATGCATCTTATTTCTTCCCCTGCACATTTTTTCAACACAGCTGCCTGATTCTCTATCTTTTGCTTAATGGTTTGTTGCCACAATTGTTTCATCAATGGAAGAGAAGCACCTAATTGTTGACGAAAACGTTCATTCTGAGTTGTATTGCCATACAAAGGAAGCATCAGGCCAACGGGCATACTTTTACTATCGCAGGTTATGATAGCGCAATTATTTTCAAGTAGAGCTTCCAGTACTCCTGAGGTAATCGTAATTTGCTTATTATCCAATACAACTACACCAATATCTTCTATTGGTTTTGTCACTTCTGCCTTTTGTTTAAATCCTCCCGTTAAAGTTTCATTTTTCACTACTTCCGGTAGTTTTATTACTAACTGTGCATTCTTTAAAGATAAATAAATTGGATTTCCAAAATAGAGTGTTTTCTTAATCATAGTACTTCAATTTTAGTGAATATTATTCATCACCTTCTTCAAACGGTAACTGAGGAGACACCCTTTCTGTTCATAAAGTTCTTTCATTCACCCTTGAGCTAATTCTGGGGTCTCAATTTCTTGTACACGATCATAGCCAATCTGGGCTGATCACAGTTTAAAAAGCTCTGCTTTGGGAGAAGGAATAACTGAATGATACGAAAAAGTCCTTTTATATTTGCCGCTTGGATTTTCCTTCTTTTACCATCTTCAGCAGTCATTTGAACTGGGGTACAAATTGTACCCCAGTTCAAATTCAACATTTCATCTCTTGAACACATTCGCTTTGTATATTGCTTAGCATTGCATTATCTGTCAAAACCTGAACAACATCTAAAATAGAAAAATACCATTGTTGTTCTTCTTCATTCCAGGCGGAACGAATACTCTTACCTTGAAACAATTTCAATTTATTCTCCATCTCAATATTCCCCTATCATAACAATTTGACCAATATGATTGACTCGGACTTTAATAATTCTGTTCAATATACTTAGAGAAGAAATTCGTTTCCAGGTAATCTCCTGCAATTCTTTCCTATCTGCAACAACTGTTTCTAAATGATGCCTAAACACATAATCTTTAGAGGCTATTTTTTGCACTCTAAACAAGTTTGGACTTATTAAAGCATAATTCTCAGGATTCAGCAAATCAATTTCTTTAGGGTCAAAGCCAGTCTTCTCATTTGGGAACACAAAATACTCGTTTTGCTTCATACTAAAAAGAAACTTCCAACCTTCACTTCTCTTATAATCTTTATCAATAATAGGTTGACTAAGATTTACCCGCGCCACTGCATCAAAGAAAGAAACTACAACCTCTTCAAGTTCAAACTTCAATTCACCATTTTCATCAAATACAGCCTGTCCCTTTTTGTCTAAAACTGGTTTACGATAAATTGCGACATGATGATTATTACCTGTATTAACAAAATCAACTGGAATCCTCCGACTGTCTTTATCTAAAATAAAATTACCATCCTTATCCTTCTTTTCATGAAGTGATTGCGCTTTACTGATACCAGAAACACTCACTCGCTTTATAGTTATACCTTTCTCTTTATTGAGCCATATCGGGTTTTCATCCAGATTGGCAAATGCACTCTTCGCATTACCGTATTCTTTTATGCGATCCTGCAAAAGTTTACGAATTCTCGCATCTACAACTTTATCTACATTCAATTTTTCATCAATAGGTTTTCGTACCGTATAAACCGTTTCAAGCATTACTGTTTTAACCTTTTCCGGAACACACTCGTTCTGCTTAGCATCTAACCAAACAGGTTGCTTGTCCAATGAATTCTTACCAGTAAAAGCTTTCTTCGAATCATTGCCATTTTCTTGCAAACGCCTCAATAATGCATCTCTATAAGCAGGTTTATTTACAGTGGCTATCTTAGCTGCATCAAACGAGGCATTCACTTTCTCCTCTTTAACCACATACTGTTTATGACTACCGTAAACAGTTTCCAAATGCAATTGCCCTCGTGGAGTTTGTTGCTGCTTTTTGTTTATTCCATTTTTCTTTTTTGTTCTATTGAGATTAATTGTAACTACCTTATTCTTGGTCTTAATAGAGATTAGCGTATCATTTAAATGCTTCTTTGCCTCAGCACGAAATTCATCTAAAGACATGGGAGGAATAGCCTTTCCATTTTGAAAATACTTATTTCTTATTGCAGCTTCATTCGTATCAGGCTTAAGACTAGCATTCTTATTATTAAAATACTGGATAAATACATCTTTAGTAAATGCTACTGTCAAAGCATCCATTGCATGATGGCGGTGATCGTTACGCTTAGTCCAATCTTTAATCCTACCTATCAACCTTCCATCATTATCTTCAAAATATTCGACTAATCCCAGTACTTTATATTTTTCCCAATTCAATTCTTTCATTACATCAACAAGTTGCCAATCTTCACGCAATTCATCAGTAATCGCCCCAGTAGTAGCAACCACTCGACGACAAATTTCATTCAACATAGAAAGAGCTTTCTTTGCAATGTACTGTGTATTCCGTAAATCCCTATCAATAAATCCTTCAGGGATTTCACTCTCCTGCATTTTCAATTTTCTAAGTTTAGTTTTCTTATCCCTGAACAGTACCTCGCAACGATTTAAATATTCCTGCAAACCTTGTTCGCCATATTTCTCCTCCACAAAATCATAAGCAGTTTTACTTCCTTTCTCAATATTTATACTTTTCACTTCCAATGTTTTGTTAGAGAAAGAATCATCAAACAAACGAGCCTGTGGAATAATATGCTCAATATCAAAATCCTTACTGAACAATTTTTCTTTGGGAATATAGGTATTAGAATACAAGGTTTTATAACCATTATCTTTCAACTCTTCATACAATTTATAACGAATTATTGCATTACGGCTTACATGAGACATTCCGAAATCATTTTGCAGAATAGCTCTTATCCCTTCGTGCGTTTTTGTTGTATCCACAATAGATTTCGTCAGTTCTTCTCTCTCTTTTGCATTTTTCTTTAATTCGCGAGCCAGTTCAATACGGATTTCATCCGGTTTGCCATAAGTAGTAATAATCGCATTAATCACATTGACCATCTGATTCAGTATCTTCTCAACAACCGGATTACGCAAACTATTCTTAGGAAGAAGCTCTAATTTATCTTTCAATACCTTGTTCTTAATTTCTTCTTTCTTTAATGAGGATTTTGAATGTTTATACCCTGCATATTCACAAGCAACATCATACTGATTTCCATCTTTTAGATGAGGTAATATCTTACGAATTGCTTTTGTACTCAAACTACCATAATCTTCTTGAAAAGTTATATTCGCCAAAATTGAAGCATAATCTTTTTCAAAACCACATAAATCTGCTATCTTTTGAATCAGATTTCCATCTCCGGTCGGCGTACTATCACCCTCAAAAGAGTACAATAAATGCCAAAGTTTAAAGTAAGGTTGCTTGTCCAATTCTTTTTCCGAATCAAAACACAAAACTTCCGTATTCCAACCCAAAGCAGAAAATATCGTTTTTACTTGTTCTACAATTTCGTCAGCTGATTTTTTGAAATTAATAGACTCATGACCAGATATTTCAAGAATCTTACTAAATGCCTGATATAAGGCACTTCCTGTTCTATTTCCATCAATATTTTTAAAATTCAGATTCAGATTCTGAGGATTATTAAATAGCAATTTCAGCACATCTGATTTAGTCAGCTTATCACGGATAAAAAGTTCTTTAGCAAGTAAGCTTTTTTCATCAGCATCCAGAGGACGGCTAACATTCAATTTCAAAGAATCAATATTTTCGGCAGAATCGAGCAGTGTAGTAGAATTATCATCTTGCTTTTTACGTTTATTTTTCACACCAAGCACCGACACCTCTATATCGTTTAAAGTCTGCCATATCTTAAATTCCTGGAATAGAGGTGAAGAACGAGGAATAACCCGACTACCAATAGTTTTAATCTTTTTCTTACCATCTATTTCCACCTCTATCTGCCGCCTTTCAAACTCACAAATATTTATCAAACCTTTCTGACTTTTCAAACGACGTTGATAAAAGATAACGATATCCCGAATTTCCTTTTTCAAATCTTCCGTCAACTCTTTATGAAATTCAGCCTGTTTTTCCCATATCGTATTAAACTCATCCAAATAATCCTGCCTATAAAACACCATATTCCGCAAGCCTATATTAGGATTGTTATCCAAAACAGCCATTTGATACTGTCCAACAGTTTGTCTATTGAAATATAGTTCCTTGCTTCGGTCACTAATTGCACCTAAATACCCACTCGAATTACTAATCTGCTCATTTATCTCTTGCAAAACGATTGCAAGTTCTTCAGGATTCATCCTCTCGGAAAGTGCTTTTACTCGCCATTGGAAGTTTTCAAGTTTCAATTCCTCTCTCTTTACTCCCCTTTTAATTCCCACAAGTCTGTATTCTTTTTCTACTCTTCTAGTTTGGGCTTCTTCTTCATTCCAACTATTTTCAACTTCTTTCCATACAAAATACTTCGCTAATATAGCCCAAGTCTGTGACTTATTCTTTCCTCTTACTTCGTCTTTGACTTTATCAATTAAGGAATCTGGATAAAATTGTTTCTGAAAATTCCAAATTCTATCAAATTCAGCTTGCAAATCTGAGCGATAAAAATCAGGGAAATATCTTTTTCCTGCTGTAAGAAGTTGCAAACATAATTCGCCGGGTGTAATACCCTCATCATACATTTTTTTGGCCACTTCCATCCCGTCAATTAAAGTCCCATTTTCTGCTCCTTTGGCCTTCCGACTGCTTTTATAACCACGTTTCTTGTTAATCATTAATAACACACGTGCAAATTGCTCTAATGAAATCTCTTCTACAGCAGCTTTCGCTCTTAAGCGATATGTTTCAAAAGTCGTTCTATTACCATTTTCAGACAATATCATTTCATCGGTAATGAAATTATATTCTTTCAAGACCTCAATCAGATTTTCACGCCGCAGTTTATAGCGCTGCAAATTACGTCGCATACTTCGACCTGCTGTCCTATCTGCATTTGTAGTGATACTCTTCCCCTTTTCAAAATTCTGCAATTCGTCCACCGTTAAAGGGTTTACTCGCACACCAAGCTTAATTATTGACGATTTCTCTTCGCTCGTTTCTGCCTCATTAACTAATGCCCAGCCAATGCTACTGGTCCCCAAATCCAACCCCAATATTTTTTTCATAACAATAATTTAAAGTTAATTTCCACAAATGTAAAAAAAGCATTTGAAAAGATTGCAGGATATATCATTTTTATTCTTATCTTTGTCGTACTAAAATGAAGCAAATCACAATAAGGATTATTCCGTTGTGAAGACATTAGGTTCCCTCGTCCTTAACGGGGGATTTTTTATTTCAATAAACGAGTTTTTCCATCAAAGAAACTACTTTTTCTTTCCTTAAAAAACTTCCTGCCTACTAAAACTTTCCTCCCCAAACACTACCCTTCGTATCACAATATTTTATACCTTTGTTCACTAAGAAATAATCGTCCCATACCCATTTCTGTTTCGTCCGACAGCTGTCGGACGATAATTAAACAACTGTTGGACGATAATGCAACAGTTGTCGGACGATTAGTTTTTAGGAAGAAGAAAATTAATCCGCTTAGCGACAAAAATAATTCCCCGAAGCGACGAGAACTGTTTATCGCTATAAACAAAAATAGATATCTTATGAGCGCGTATTACGACCTTTACGAAACGCCTTCGCCCGACGGGAAAGAAGACAAGAAATCACTCCATGCACGTATCTGCCCGAAAAGGACTTATACCCAAAAGGAGTTTGTGGAACATATCGCAACTTTCCAACATCTGCCCAAGAATGTGATAGGAGCAGCATTGGATGCCTGCATTGACGAGTTGTGCGACCTCCTTGCCAACGGAAACATCGTGGAACTGGGAGAACTCGGCTTCTTCAGCACTTCACTGAAATGCTTGCGCGAGACCGACGATGAGAAAAAGAAAATCCGTTCCGAATCCGTCCAATTCCAAAACGTGCACCTGCGCATCAGCAGCACGTTCCGCAACAACATCAAGAAGAAAATGACGTTGGAACGTGTACACTCCACTACCAAGAAATCGAAAAAAGTAGTAGAGACCACCGAAGCAACAAGAAAAGCCGAACTGGAACTGTTCCTCAAGCAGAATGTATGCATCAACAAGAACGAATACATCCAATTGAGCGGACTAACCAGACATGCCGCCATAGACGAGCTGAACAAATTCATCCGGCAAGGGTTCCTGCGCCGCCGCGGAATGGGAAGGTCAACGGTCTATGTGCGGCAAGAAAAAGACACAGCAAACGAAATTTAGGGGGGGGCGAACACAGAGACACAAAGACATAGAAATTAATGCTTTATCTCTTTGAAAAGAATCTCTGTGCCTTTGTATTTTCGTGTTCATCCCCCCAAATAATAAAACAACAAACAATGGAAAAATCAACAGAACCCCAACCCTGCACGCAGTGGTTCGTCTTCTTCAAAGACCAACTGCTGCTGAAAAAAGGATATACAGACAAAGGAGAAATAAAATACAGCGTACCCGTCAGTATAGAGCCTCCTCTGACACCGGAAGCCGGAAGTAATATACACGAAGTGTTCCCACCCAACGGCAAGCAAGTACGTGCATTTGCTTTGGAACAGCTCGTGGCCGAAACCGATGAATGGGTCATGATAGGCCTGCGCGCATCGTACGACTACATCTCGCCGGACGAGTACCGTTCTGCAGGAAAGGCCTTCCAGATACTCTATTGGGACGAGCACAGCCGCTTCTGCCCCGTGTGTGGCACCGCCATGGAGCACCAGCCCCCCATCATGAAGAAGTGTCCCAACTGCGGCAATGAGATGTACCCTCCCGTTTCCACCGCCATCATTGTACTGATACGCAAAGGAGACGAAATCCTGCTGGTGCATGCCCGGAACTTCCGAGGAACCTTCTACGGACTGGTGGCAGGCTTCCTCGAAGCCGGCGAGACACTGGAAGAATGTGTAGAACGGGAAGTTTTTGAAGAAACGGGGCTGAAGGTAAAGAACATCACCTACTTCAGCAACCAGCCCTGGCCCTACCCCAGCGGATTGATGGTGGGTTTCATTGCCGACTACGAAAGCGGGGAGATAAAACTGCAGGAAGATGAGCTGACCGCTGCCGCCTTCTATTCCAAAGACAACCTGCCCGAAATTCCACGAAAGCTGAGTATCGCAAGAAGGCTGATAGACTGGTGGATGGAGAACAATTAAAAATTAAAGAATTAAAAAGAGGGGGGAAGAAATTTAAAAAAGCAAATTGCGGAAAACACACACTCACAAACGAACAACTACGAATGAAACGACTCTCATTCACATCAACCAATCGGTGTGTAACCGCAATCTGCATATACTAAACTTCCCTGCAAACGTTTTGTTCATCAACCATCGGGTTTAAGTCTTTATTTAAGTTTTCTTTCAACACAGAAGCAAAAGGAAGAGGCGCAGCCCTCACGGGTTACGCCTCTCCGAACACTATATACACATTTTTTCCTCTTTCCTATCAAATGCCGAGTGACTTGCGCACTGCCTCCACTTTCTTCTCAGCTTCGGCATCGGCGCTGGTATAGCATTTCGGACAACCCATCTCGCCCTTCACCTCGATATAGAACTTAATCTTCGGTTCCGTACCGGAAGGACGGACAGAAATCTTCGTGCCGTCTACAGTGAAATATTGAAGTACATTGGAAGTCTCGGGCATATCCAGCTTGCTTACGTTGCCCTGGGCATCAGTCAGTTCCAGCGTCTTGTAATCCTTAATCAGGCTGACAGCCGAACCACCGATTTCCTTCGGAGGATTGGCACGGAAGTTATCCATCATCGCCTTGATTTCCTCGGCACCACTCTTACCGGGTTTCACCACGTTCACGGTGGTTTCCTTAGAGAATCCATATTCTACATAGATTTCCATCAATACGTCATAGAGTGTCTTGCCCTGGTCTTTGGCCCAAGCACAGATTTCGGCCAGCAAAGAGCAGGCAGAAACCGCGTCTTTATCACGGACAAAGTCTTCGGCCAGGAAGCCATAGCTTTCTTCACCACCACCGATATACTGCTGCTTACCTTCACTCAGACGGATTTCGCGGGCAATCCACTTGAAGCCGGTGTAGCAGTCGCGCATTTCAATCTTGTTCTTGTCTGCCACAGCCTTGATGAGTTCGGTGGTCACGATGGTCTTCACGATGAAGTCGTTCGGCTGCATCTTACCCATTGCAATACGGTTCTTGATGATGTAGTACAAGAAGATGAGACAAGTCTGGTTACCATTGATAAGCACCCACTCGCCCTTATCGTCCTTGCAGGCCATACCGACACGGTCGGCATCCGGGTCACTTGCCATTACGATGTCAGCGTCAATCTTCTTAGCCAGCGCAATGGCCATGGAAAGGGCTTCGGCATTTTCGGGATTCGGAGAAACCACTGTCGGGAAATTGCCGTCCTTCACCATCTGTTCGGGCACGCAGTTGATATTCTCAAATCCCCACTCCTTCAATGAGTCCGGAATAAGCACGCGGCCTGCGCCATGAAGCGGAGTATACACAATGCTGAGGTCTTTCTGGCGACGGATGACTTCGGGGTCGATAGAGATGGAGTGAACCATTTCCAGATAAACCTTATCCACTTCCTTGCCGATAATCTGAATCAAGTCCTTGTTGCCGTTGAACTTGATGTCGGCCACCGTCACCTTGTTCACCTCGTCTATGATGGCCGTGTCGTGCGGAGCGAGCACCTGCGCACCGTCATCCCAATAAGCTTTGTAGCCGTTGTATTCTCTGGGGTTGTGGCTGGCTGTGATGTTGATACCGCTCTGACAGCCGAAGTGACGGATGGCGAATGAAACTTCGGGCGTAGGACGAAGGTCATCAAAAAGATATACCTTGATGCCGTTTGCAGAGAAGATGTCAGCAGAAATCTTTGCGAACTTGTCGCTATTGTTGCGGCAGTCGTGCCCCACAACAACGGAAATATCCTTCTTTCCGGCAAAACATTTGTTCAGATAGTTGGACAAGCCCTGTGTTGCGGCACCTACGGTGTAGATGTTCATGCGGTTTGTACCGGCACCCATGATGCCACGCAGACCACCCGTTCCAAACTCCAGGTCTTTGTAAAAACTGTCTATCAATTCGGTTTTATCTGGATTTTCCAACATGCGTTTCACTTCTGCCTGAGTTTCGGCATCATATGCCGGGGTAAGCCATTTTTCGGCTTTCTCAGTCACCTGCTTAATCAGTTCCTGATTTTCCATAAGACTGTTATTATTTTAAGGGTTAATATAAACTTTTTTGTAAGACACAAATGTAGAAGAATAAGTTCAAATATCCTAATTTTATTCAGGCATTTTATATCTGTCTCCCGTCTGCTTAACATACTCTTCAAGGAACTCCTTCGGGTATCCCGGGCGGATTACGCCTGCCGGCTGGCCAATGGAATTGCGTTCGAACTGACCGTTTTTCATACGCTTGACAACGCCGTCATTGTACTTTACGACAAGAAACTCGCCAAGACGTTTCCAGGTATCGAAAGTGCTTTGGGCGGTCATGTTCGTATAGTTGGTTAGGAATGCCTTCGCTTTGGCAGGGTCTTTTTCCAAAAGTTTGGCAGCAGCAGCCTCAACGCCCTCCTGCGCTTCGTTGAAGGTTGTCTCCAACTCTGTCTGAGTGGCACGCACGTCGTCTATCATCAAGTCATAGCGGGGATATACCATATTGGCCACCCAATTGAAAATCCAGAAAGCGGAGTTCCAGGAGAAAGTGATGTAATCGGCGCCGTCCACACGGGTATAGCATACGGGAACCTTGTCCGTACAGCAATATACGGGCGTAAATACCGTCATGTTGGCATCATCCGTGCCAAACCACAGTACTCCACCGATAGGGTCGGGCAACTCGGAACGCATCTGTGCCACGAATACGAAACCACTCTGCTGGGTGGAGATGGGACGCTCATTGAAATATTCCCGGTCGCCCACCTTGAAAGAGAGTGGAGAAAGGCGGTACGGGGTATGATACGGGCCTGCACCGAAATCTTTGCTGATGTCGAGAGGAGTACCTTCATAATGGTCGCGCATGGCATTTTTCACATCCTGCACGGAAACCTTGCGGTTGGGTTTCACAAACAGAGGCATCGGAGTGTTCGTCTCACCTAATATATAAGGTAAGAACTCGTTACCACGGTCGGTAAACATATTGAAATAGCTCCATACACGGGCCTCGCAATAGCGACGGGCACCAAAATCGAGCGGAGCGTAGGCATCGGCAAAACTGAAATCCTTGTTCACACCATCAAAGTAACCCTTCTCACGTGCAAAGGAGATGACGTCGGCAGAGTACATGCAGTTTTCCTTGTCATTCATATTGAACTGATGAATGCGGCTCTGGTTGGCATGTGCGGAGATACAATCATCGGGCACGCGGACAGCTACCCATACGGCACCGCGCACACCGGGTCCCTTGCCAATCATCTCCATAATCCATATCTCGTTGGGGTCGGCAATGGTGAAGGATTCTCCACTACTGTAATAGCCATATTCCTGCACCAATTCCGTCATCACCTTGATAGCCTCGCGAGCAGTGCGTGAACGTTGCAGTCCGAGATAAATCAAGCTACCGTAGTCGATAATACCGGTAGTGTCTACCAGTTCGGGGCGTCCGCCGAATGTCGTCTCACCGATAGTGAGCTGGAACTCATTCATATTGCCGATGACATTGTACGTCTGACGCGCCTGCTCTATCTGCCCAAGGTATTTGCCGGTGTCCCACTCGTGTATGTCAATCAGCGTACCTTTCTTGTGCATACCGGCAGGATAATGATACAACTCGCCGAACAAACCATAAGAATCGGCAGAATAGGAAACAATGGTAGAACCGTCCGCAGAAGCGTTCTTGCCCACGATAAGATTGGTGCAGGCCAGTGCATTCGCCACGGCTGCCACAACAAACAAGACGGAAAGAGTCAGTCTTTTACTTTTCATACTTCTAAATTATAATGTTACTAAATATTTCAGTCTTTACCATACAAATTCAAACTGTCCGGTGGTACGGTTGCCACAGCCATCCGTCACCGTCATCTCCACCACATGCTTGCCGCCTTTCTCCACATATTTCGGGTCGAGCTCGCACACCAGGTTACCACTGATGGAATTGGGCTTTCCAAACAAGGCATACTTCCCGTCAATCGTACCCCGATAGGTATTGATGCCGGTTTCCTTGTCCTTGGCCTTGAAGATGATTTTTCCCGTACGTCCCCATTGGGCTTGGTTCACGGGAGTTATCACCGGCGGAACCGTATCCACTGCCACGGTATAAGTCCCCAAATCCCGTATACGCACTTTCATGACACCATCCTCATACTTACCGCCGATGCGGTATTTTCCACCGCGCGCCGTTACGCCCGCCACATAATATTTGGTCATATCCTCTACCGGACGCCGGCGCAAGCCGATACGCAAATCGCAGGCATCGTGCATCGGAATGCGGGTATCGTTCAACTGATAGGTGAAAGCTATATCACCGCTATCAGCCCGCACGGAATAGTTCAACAGGACGTTATCGTAGAGCATTCCTTTCGGAATGACCAATTCTAACCCCGGTTCCTGCAGATAGTTCACCTTGTCCCACTTGAGGGCGTATTTCTCACGATGTTCCACCGGAGCAATTGTCGTCTTCTGCCCCTGCACCGTGAAGCAGACCTTGGAGGTATTTCCCAGCGCATCGCTCAGCGTATAGACAAACCGGTAAGGGCGTTCTTCGTTGATGTCCACCAGTCCACGGTTACCGTTGGATGCATGCAGCATGCGTAAGTGGTTTCCCGGCTCGATGAAAGACTTCATATACTGGCCGTGTGTCCACGAATTGATATAGCGGTTTTCCTCGTATGCAAAGCGGTCTACCGTACTGCGGAAGACTTCCTCGCCGTCCACTTCGAGAATCACCGTCTTCACGCCATATTTATTCTGCACTCCGTCCATATAATCATAAGCACGGATGCCTGCACCAATCAATCCCCAGGCGGTAATGGGTTTCGTAGGATGTGCCGGAAAAGCCCGTCGCGTCTGCTTACCTTCCACCACTCCTTTGCCCGGCTGAGGAAACAACATGATACCTTCGGCACGCGGGGCAGTCTTGTCCTTCACTTTGTCCATGAAGAAAGGCAGTGGGTCTATATATTCGTCCGTAGCCGTCTCTATCATATCCAGATGCAGGTGCGGACCGAAAGAGTATCCGGTGTTTCCGCTTAAAGCTATTATCTGACCGGCTTTCACGGGATATTCGCCCAAGATATGCACCCCGAGATTATTACTGCCTCTATCTCTATCGTCTCCCTCATCTGACACGGGAGCAGGCTCGGGAATTATCTCTACTTCCCAGCTTTCCTTTTCGTACTGAAGAGCCTTCACTCGCTTTGCCACTTCACCCACAAAGGCGCTAAGATGACGGTAGATGGCGGTATAGCCGTTATCATACACCACATCGAGCACATAGCCCGAGCCGTGGGTGACACGGATACGCGAAATATATCCGTCCGCCAGCGCACGTACCGGTTTGCCTATGGCGCCACCGGTCTTGAAATCCAGTCCGCCATGAAAATGGTTGGCACGTATCTCGCCAAAGTTACCGGAGAAAATGATGGGAAAATCAAAAGGCGGAGTGAAGGAAGCCTCTTGTGCCCGAGCCCCGACAGATATAAAGAAAAAAGACAAAATGACAGATTTTATGTATATATTCATTGCAGTAACTTCTTATGATAAACGCAGGCAAAGATAAAAATAATCCCTATCTTTGCCATACAAAAGAGAAAATAAACAATGGAGAAAATACATTACTTCCGTCCCCTCTATCTTGCTCTGGCACTCACCATAAGCCTATTTTCCACCGCAAGCACCCCTAACCGATACAAAACCTCCGCTTCCCTGCCCGACAGCCTGCTGACCGAACAGCATATCCGCAGCATCTATTACACCCTGCCCGACAGCGCTCTGTCACTGCTGGACGAAGCCGAAGCCCGCCGTCTTCCCCACCTGCCGCAATTCCGCATCGACATGCTGCGCGGCACAGTCTACGAACGTCAAGGTATGTACCACCTCAAGGAGCGGTACATCCGCCGCGCCCTGCAAAGCGACTCCGTGCAGCACACTCCTCTCCGGAAACTGCAAGTCCTCACGCAGCTCGCCACCGCCCTCGACCGCCTGAACAAATACGAAGAAGGCATCCGCATCTGTACCGAAGCCATCGAGCTGGCACAGGAGCAAGGACAGAAGGCCAAAGAAAGCGAACTGCTGTTCACTTTGGGCCGCATGTATCAAGGCATGAAGCTCGACGACAAAGCGTTCCGGTACATGTACCGTTCCATCGAACTGCTGCAAGGCACGGACAATGTGCGCGAACTGGCCCAACTATCCACCTCCTACGGCGACTTGTCCGCCTATCTGGCCGAAAACGAGCGTTTGGACGAAGCCATTGCCCTCTGCGAGAAGCGTCTCGACGTTATCAGCCGCATGAGCCTGCTGCCCGGACCGCCGCCCGGATACATAGACCAGCAATACGGTTACCTCTACTCCAAACTTGCCTGGTACTACCTGCAAAACGGACAAAGCGAAAAAGCCGCCGAAACCGCCCGGAAATACCAAAGCACCGGCTTTGCACAATCGCAGGCAGGACAAACAGAAATCGTCCCCTACCTGCTGGGTACGCGTCAGTACCATAAAGTGCTGCAACTTCTTGACGCCTCTTCCGCCCTGGCCGAACCGGCCGATACCTTCAACTACGGCCACCTGATTCTGCTGGACCGCTATGCCCGCACCTACCGCGGACTGAAACGTCCGGAACTGGCCGACAGCTACCAACAGCGCATCACCATGCTGACCGACAGCATCTATGCCCGCGAAAAGGCCGGCCAGGCACACGAATTCGCCATCATCTACCAAACCCAGGAAAAGGATGCGCAGATACGCGAAGCCCAACACAAGCTGGCACGGCAACGCGTACTGTTCATCACCACCAGCTTCATCGCCATCCTGCTCGCCATCCTGCTATGGGAAAAGCACCTCCACCTGCGCCGCACCCGCGAACGCAACCAGATAGCCGCCCGCCAGATAGAAGAGCTTCTGGCACAGAAAGAAGAACTGCGCAAGGCATACCGCCGGCAGCCGCTTCACCCGGAAGATGCCCCTAACGAAGAGCCGCCTGCCGCTCAAGCCAACACTTCCCCCTCCGCTGCCGACGATGAAGACAACCGCCGCCGGTTCATGCAGATGGAAGATGCCCTACTCACCGACCTGCCCTTCCTAAACCCCGACTTCAACCGCGAAGACCTGATGAAGATAACGGCCTTGAGCAAGAACCGCCTCAACCCGTTCCTGCGCGAATATGCCGGTGCCGACGGCTTCAGCGACTACATCAACCGCCTGCGCGTGGAGCACTCCATATCGATGCTGAAAGACAACAGAATGTATTCCATAGATGCCATAGCCACCGCTTCGGGCTTCAAGAGCCGCAACACCTACTATGTGGCGTTCAACAAACTGCTTGGCATGACACCCGTGCAGTACCGGGAGACTTTGCCGGACAAGTCCGCAGAACCATGCACAGAGCCTATAGTTTAACAGATTGCAGGCCGTCAGTTACAAGAACTATTCGTATATTTGTGCGTTGCAAGTAATATATAAGAAAGTTACAGGTAATATATAAGAAAAGTGATATATAAGAAAGGAGAACCGGAAATATGGAACCCATACAGAGCAACAAAATCTACCCCATCGGCATACAGAACTTCGAGAAGATGCGCAAAGGCGGCTATTTCTACGTCGACAAGACCGCCCTTGTCTACCGGCTGGTAAAGACGGGCAGCTACTACTTCCTAAGCCGCCCCCGGCGCTTCGGCAAGAGCCTGCTCATCTCCACCCTCGAAGCCTACTTCCAGGGAAAGAAGGAACTCTTTGAAGGGCTGGCGATGGAGAAGCTGGAGAAAGACTGGATAAAACGCCCCGTGCTGCACATCGACCTGAATATAGGGAAGTATGACACCCCGGACAGCTTGGACAAACAGCTGGAAAAAGCTGTGACAGAATGGGAACAGCTTTATGGCACGGGAATGGCGGAAAGCACGCTTGCCCTTCGCTTCGCCGGAGTGGTCAGGCGTGCCTGCGAGCAGACGGGGCAACGTGTGGCCATCCTCATCGACGAATACGACAAGCCCATGCTGCAAGCCATCGGCAACAAAGCGCTGCAGAACGAGTTCCGCAACACCTTGAAACCCTTCTACGGCGTACTGAAAACCATGGACGGATGCATCCAGTTTGCCCTGCTGACGGGGGTCACCAAGTTCGGCAAGGTCAGCGTGTTCAGCGACCTCAACAACCTGAACGACATCTCCATGGACCGGCGATACCTTGCCCTTTGCGGTGTCACCGACGAAGAGCTGCGCCAAGAATTCGCCCCAAGCATCCGGCTGCTGGCGCAGGCGCAAAACATGACCTACGAGGAAACCTGCCAACGCTTGCAGAAAGATTACGACGGTTACCACTTCACACACAACTCCATCGGAATCTACAACCCTTTCAGCCTGCTCAACACCTTCGACAAGCAGGAGTTCGGCAGCTATTGGTTCGAGACGGGCACCCCCACCTATCTGGTGGAACTGCTGAAACGCAACCACTACAACCTGGAGGAGATGGCCCATGCAGAAACCTACGCCGACGTGCTGAACAGCATCTATGGCGACGAAGACCCACTGCCCGTCATCTTCCAAAGCGGATACCTCACGATTAAGGAGTACGACCCAAGGTTCGGACTCTACCGCCTCGGCTTCCCCAACCGGGAAGTGGAAGAAGGGTTCGTCAAGTTCCTGATGCCGTTCTACACCCGCTTCAACAAGATAGAGGCACCGTTCGAGATACAGAAGTTTGTACGTGAGATAGAATCCGGACAGCCCGATGCCTTCTTCCGCCGCCTGCAAAGTTTCTTTGCCGACACCCCCTACGAACTTGTCGGCGACCGCGAACTGCACTACCAGAACGTGCTTTTCATTGTCTTCAAGCTGGTGGGATTCTATACCCAAGTGGAATATCACACCTCCGAGGGACGTGTGGACCTCGTGCTGAAGACAGACCGCTACATCTACATCATGGAGTTCAAGTTCGAAGGCACTGCCGAAGAAGCGCTGCGGCAGATTGACGAAAAGCACTACGCGCAACCCTTCGAAGCCGACGGTCGCCCACTGTTCAGGATAGGCGTGAACTTCAGCGCCCGGACGCGCAACATAGAAAGGTGGCTGATAAAAGCATGACTTCCTCCCCATAAGGACGGATTTTCATCCTCCGCACTTCCCTTCGCACCCCCTCCGGAAGCACTTCTGAGAGGGGGTGCGACAATTCAGGACAACAAGGCGACAATGCAGGACAAGCACCGAGGGGTAAAATTAGGCAGTTTATACCATTATTAACAACTTTGCAGACACATTTGCAAAGGAACATTAATAAAACCTATAACAACCCAAATGGAGAACTGCATCATGAAACGACTGACCTCACAGGGATGGGAAACGCTGCGCACACTGACCGCCATCACGGCAGCCATAGGTACCATGATATGCCTGCTGATACTGGCAGGATGCACCAACGAACTGACCGGGCAGGACGAAAACCGGGGAAACGGACAAGCGCTGACGCTGGGAACCGTAAGCATAGAAGGAGGAAACACCCGTGCCGCCAATGCCGTGCCCGGCGTGGCATCCGGCCATAGCTTCAGAGACGACGAAAAGCTGCACGTAGCCCTCACCGCCGGAAGCGCCCAATCTGCCGGCACCTACTATACGACGGCAACAACAGCAGCTGGAGTTCCACCAAGACCGAGCGCGCCTACTGGCAAGGGAGCGGCAACCACACCCTCACCGCCTGGTGGGGACCCGCTTATTCTTCCTCCTCCCCTGCCGTTTACGACATGCCCTCCGACTACGAAACCAACACCGCCGCAGGGAGCACCCTGAATGCCTGGGACGGCAAGCAATATACCGCTGCCGCCGATAAATGGCACATCACCGACCTGCTGCACTACAGCGGTACACATTCCGCCACATCCTCTTCCATCAATCTGCTGCTGAAGCACAGCATGGCGCAGCTATGCGTCAACCTGCTGCCGGGCGACGGCATCACCGCCGAACAGCTGCAGAAGGCCACCGTACACCTCAAGCAAGCGAAAGCCTACTTCACCATGAATACCGACGGAGAGCCCGTCATCCATAATCACGACGGCGAAGCCTCCACCCCTACCGATGTCCGCCTGCTGAAGAACGGCAATACCTCGTCGGCATACTACGCCCTGATGCTGCCGGGGCAGACCTTTGCCGCAGACCGACTGATGATAAGCATCCACATCGGAAACGACATCTATAAGTACCTCCCCACCAACGACATCACCACCCAAGCCAATACCTGCCACGAGCTGAAACTGAAAGTAAACAAAGCAGGGGTGAGCGCATTGAGCGTAACGTCCACCGGATGGCAAAGCCCGACACTGGTGGAGGCGACGGAAGCAGAAAGCTTCGTAACAGTGGAGAACGAAACAGCGGGAAGCCTGCTGGCAGATGGGTCTGCACTGAAGACTGCACTGGCAAGCGCCGGCCAAGACAGCCCCATCAAGGTAATGATTACGGGGGAGATTAGCGACCAGGACTTGGCGAATTTGAAAGAGCAGATGATCGGTGGTAGTAATGGTAATAAATACTTCAAGGTCAGCCACCTCTACATCACCGCAAGCGGGGCGACAACCATACCGGAGGGATTTTGCAAAACGGGGGATAACACAAATACCGCACTTCAAGAGGTGATACTCCCCGAAGGGATAACAAGTATAGGAGAGCGCGCATTCCAAAGCTGCACGACACTAAAGAGCATTCAACTGCCAAAGAAAGTGACAAAGATAGGAAAGTACGCATTCATTAATTGCCGCCAGCTAACAAACATCCAACTGCCGGACGGAGTGACAGAAATAGGAGAATACGCATTCGTCGACTGTAGCAGCCTGACAGAAATCAGCATCCCCACGGGAGTAACGAAGATAGGAGAGAGGACATTCCAAAGCTGCGCGAATCTGACGAGCATCCAACTGCCGGAGACAGTGACAGAGATAGGCCAAAGCGCATTCAACTACTGTGGAAGTCTGAAGGAAATCAACATACCGAAAGCAGCGACAAGCATAGGAAGCTACGCATTCCAGTATTGTAGCAGCTTGACAGAAATCAGCATACCCAAAGCAGTGACAAGCATAGGAGTCTGCGCATTCTACGACTGCTCCGCCCTCGAAGAAGTCGTCCTCAGCGGCACCAACGACCAATTTGGCTTCTTCCTGCCCACCGTTGGTGATGGTGCATTCGCAGGCACCTCCGCCACCCTCCTCTTCCTCACCGATGTCACCGAAGAGATGTTCAAGGCAGAAGGAAATGCCGCCACATGCCAATCCTGGGGTAGTGTCACCTGGAAAGCCATCCACTACAACCTGACTGCGGATAATCCTGCCAGCCTGACAGACACCGCCAACTATAGCGGCCACTGGCTCAAGGACTCCCCCCAATAACCCCAACCCCATAACCCATAACTCAAAATTCATAACTCATAATTCAAAACCCCATGGCAACAACCTTTGAAAAGCTCATCAGTCTCGTGGCCTACGACAACGCCCTGACCGAGCGCACGGACGACTTCTACCTCCGTGCCAAGACACAACCCCGCACACTGGGCATCACCGAGATAGCCCGCGAAACAGCCCGGCAACTGGGCAAGTACGGCGAAAACCCGTTGGGATAACACCCCACGGCCCTACCCCCATAAGGGTGCGCACCCCTACCCCCGTAAGGGTATGCACCCTCACCCGTCCAAGGGTAGGCACCCCCACCCCGAACGGCCCTACTTATACGAAACCCTAAAAAAGACACCCAACGAATGAAAACAAGGAACCACCTCCGCCGGACGCTACTGCTCCCCACCCTGCTGCTTGCCCTGCTGCCGCCCTGCGCCTGCACAGACGACATCTGCCCCGACACCGCCCCCCTGCCCGGTGCCGACAGTGAAGCCACAGCCTCCCTCATAGGCCAACCCATACAGATAGGCTGCATCGCCACAAGCGTGGAACAGCAGTCGCCCATGGCCGGAGAAGGAGGAGGGCAGACACGCGCCGACGGAACCACCGGCACACCCGCCACGGAAACCGGCTTCCCCAAAGTAGGAACCACCATCACCGTATTCATGACCGTGCCCGTAAGGTCGTCGTCGGCAGCAGACGGCTCGTCCGCCGAAGTCCGCTACAGCCACGCCAACTACACCTGCACCTCCGTCAGCACCGACGGCGGCACGCAAGCCGTCACCTCCGCCACTTGGCAGCCCACCGACCCCGCCAACCTCCTCCGCTGGGAGAAAGACGCCGCCGCCTACTACTTCGCCGCCATCTCCCCCGCCATAGAGATGCAGCCACTGGAGGCATTGACATATACCGGCAGCGACGGCAACAGCGGAGGCAGCTACGCCCTGCAGACGGGCGAAGCCTTCACCTTCCAGCTGCCCCAAGCCTTCACCCCCGAGAACTACGCCTACTGGGAACAGCTGCGCACCTCCGGCCTCGCCGTCCGCATACCCCAGCCCACCGCCGACCCCATCCCCCTACAGATGCAACGCGCCCTGGTGAAAGTGGACATCTTCTCCACCGCATCCGCCGCCGTCCTGCTGAAAGCACCTGCCAAAGCCGTATTCTGCGCCTACACAGGCGGAGTGACGGCGCTGAGAGAGGCACCCATTGTGAGCAATTCTACTGACGGGATACACTCCTATCTGTTTGTTGACAAGCTCACCGACACCCGTTCCGTCACCACCTTGAGCCGGGACGGTGCGGCGGTGCATCGGGCGTTGATGATACCCACTTACCACCAATACAGCCCAGACTACCTCCCCCCTAATGGACCTACTTGCAGCGAAGCCGGAGGAAACGGTGCCCTCTCTTTTCTTACGGACAAGGTATATAGCGCCGGAGGCTCAATCGGCAGCAGCAGCGAGACCGGCAGCGTCACCGGCGGCACCACCGGCAACCGATTCTATCTCCCCGGCAAGTACCTGCAAGTGTCGGACGGAAGTACCGACATAAAAGGCACAGCACCGGAAAACATCCTCCTGCTGGATGGGACGGAAGCGTCCTACAATGCCGTAAAGAGCAGGCTGGAAGCGATAAATGCCGCCGGAAGCTCTTCTCCCCCTACCCTCGTCTCCAAACTCTTCATCAGCGGTTCTGTACCGGAAGGCATGGACCAGAGCGAGCTGTTAGGATTGCTGGGCAGCAGCCATAATTACGTACAAAACCTCTATATGGAGCCGGTGAAGGAAGTGCCTACGAATTGGTATCTCTTCACCAACGGCAATAGTACTCTGCAAAGCATCAACCTGCCACAAGCCACCAAAATAGGATATAATGCTTTCAATAAATGCACCGGCCTGACAAGCATCGACCTGCCAAAAGTTACCGAAATCGGAAACAGAGCTTTCGCCGGATGCACCGGCCTGACAAGCATCGACCTGCCAAAAGTTACCGAAATCGGAAACAGAGCTTTCGCCGGATGCACCGGCCTGACAAGCATCAACCTGCCACAAGTCACCAAAATAGGATATAATACTCTTCAGGGTTGTACCGGCCTGACAAGCATCGACCTGTCACAAGTCACCAAAATAGGAAATGGTACTTTTGTGAATTGTACCAGCCTGACAAATATTGACCTGTCACAAGCCACCGACATCGGAGAAAATGCTTTCTGGAATTGCACCGCCCTGACAAGTATCGACCTGCCACAAGTCACCGACATCGGAGTCAGTGCTTTTTGGAGTTGCACCGGCCTGACAAGTATCGACCTGCCACAAGCCATCGGAATCGGAGAAAGAGCCTTCCAGGATTGCACCGCCCTGGCAAGCATTGACCTGCCAAAAGTCACCAATATAGGAATCGGAGCTTTCGTCGGATGCGGGAAACTGGCAAGCATCTACCTGCCACAAGTCACCGACATCAGAGAAGATGCTTTCTTTGGTTGCACCGGCCTGAAGAGCATCGTCCTTAGCGGCACCGGTACCGAAAACAGCTTCGCTCTCCCCACCTGCGACACCACTTACGGTCTCGGAAGTCAGAATTTCTCCCCCGAGAACCTCTTCCTCACCGGAGTTACCGAACTCACCGACGAGCAAATAACCCAGTGCCGCAACTGGGGAAATAAGACTTGGGCGAACATATACTATAACTACAAGGGAAGCCCTTCACTTGCCGAAGCCACCATTGAGGAGCTGACAAACCCCGACAATTACACAAAAGTGACCGATAAGTAACTTATTATTAACAACAAATAAATAGACCAAATATGAAAACAAGAAGTATCCAAACGCTGCTCCTCGCAGCCACCCTCGGCCTGCTGGTCACCGCCTGTAACAACGATTCAGACCAGACAGTGGACATCACCAAGCCCATCAACGTGAAGCTCTCGCTCACCACCACCGGCACCAATATCCCCATCAGCCGCGCCGCCATCGGCGCCACCGAGTTCGATGATGACGACGCACTGGGCCTCTACATCGCCCACAAAACGGGTGCCAACGGTGAATCCCCCATCACCTCCTCCCTCGACCCCAAGAACGCCCCATGGGTAAACGGCAGCTTCACCGACGAACCCCTCTACTGGCAGAACGTCACCGACCAGCACACCCTCTACGCCTACTATCCCTATACCAACACCGCCACCGACACCTACACCGTGCCCAACGTCAGCATCAAGCCCGACCAGAACAACAGCAGCACCGCTGCCGCCGACTACGAAGCCTCCGACCTGCTGTGGGGCAAATGCACCACCGTGGCAACGAACAACGCAAGCATCAGCATGAAGCACTGCATGAGCCAAATCACCGTCACCCTCTCCGCAGGAACCGGCTACTCCTCCCTGCCCGCCATCGACAAGGTAGAACTGCTCTGCTCCGCAGGCTTCGCCCTCAGCGGCACGTGGAATCTGGAAGACGGCAAAGTAACAAAGGCTAATGATGCCGCTGCCACCGACGCTGCAACTGCATCTACCACCTCCATCACCACCTACGCCCACAGCGTTGCAGGTGCCACCACCTACCGCGCCATCGTGCTGCCGGGTCAGGCATTCACCAATAGCTCCCAATTCGTAAAAGTCACCTCCGGCAGCAACACCTACACCTACTATCTGGCTATGAGTTCCAGCGAAAACCTCACTACCGAGGCCAACAAAACCTACAACTTCGACCTCAGACTGAACAAGGCCGGGCTGACGCTGAAAGGGATTACCATCGCCGCATGGGACACAGATGAAATAGAAGGGGATGCAGGCATGGACATTGGAAACTGATGGACAATGAACGATGAAGAATGAATAACCGAGAACGAAAACTGTTCTTAAACATGGAGGGTACGGAGACACTGTACCCTCCATTTTTGTATCTTGCGCCATGTTTAACCCCTCAATAAAAACTTTAAGGTTATGATTATCGGAGTACCTAAAGAAATCAAGAACAACGAGAACCGTGTAGGAATGACCCCTGCCGGAGTAGCCGAGTTGGTGAAACGCGGTCATACGGTGTATGTGCAAGCCTCGGCAGGCGCAAACAGCGGTTTCTCTGACGATGATTACATCGCCGTAGGTGCACAAATGTTGCCAACCATTGAAGACACGTATGCCATAGCCGACATGATTGTCAAGGTAAAGGAGCCCATCGCACCGGAGTACAAACTGATAAAAAAGGGACAAGTGGTATTCACCTATTTCCACTTCGCTGCCGATAAATTGCTGACCGAAGCCATGATAGCAAGCGGCGCCGTCTGCATCGCCTACGAAACGGTAGAGAAAGAAGACCGCTCACTTCCGCTGCTTACCCCCATGAGCGAAGTGGCGGGACGCATGGCCACCCAGGTAGGAGCACGCTTCCTCGAAAAACCCCAAGGCGGCAAAGGGAAACTGATGGGTGGCGTGACGGGTGTACGCCCCGCACGCGTACTTATCCTGGGCGGCGGCATTGTGGGCACCAATGCCGCACAAATAGCTGCCGGAATGGGTGCCGAGGTACTGATTGCCGACATCAACCTTCCCCGCCTGCGCTACCTCAGTGAAGTGATGCCCAAGAATGTAAAAACACTCTATTCTTCCCTTCACAATATCAAAATGGAATTACCTACAATAGACCTCGTAATAGGGTCTGTCCTTATCCCCGGTGACAAAGCGCCTCATCTCATCACCAAAGAAATGCTGAAAATGATGAAGCCCGGCACCGTACTCGTAGACGTTGCCATCGACCAAGGCGGATGTTTCGAAACCTCCCACCCCACCACGCACAGCGACCCTACCTACATTGTGGACGGAATTGTACACTACGCCGTTGCCAATATCCCCGGCGCCGTACCCTTCACCTCCACCATGGCACTGACAAATGCCACCCTGCCCTACACCGTTGCCCTGGCATGCAAAGGCTGGAGACAAGCCTGCAAGGACGATCCGGCTCTGGCGTTGGGATTGAACGTAGTGGAAGGCAAGGTAACATACAGAGCTGTAGCCGATGTCTTCGGGCTGAAATATGAGGCGATTGAGTTATAAGTTATAGAGGGTGTCTCATCTGTGTGCCATCAACCGTTTTGACACCCTCAATCTCCAAACAAAGAATCCTTCTTCCTCGCATACTCCCACCACATGGCGAGCAGTGTGATGCAGAGGTTGAAAATAAACGGGAATTCCTTGGAACTAGTGTGGAACAAGGTCTGAAAGAAGTCTGTAATGAACGGGGACAATAGAATCGCCAGATAATTCATTACCATTACAAAGGCCAGTGCCAAAGTTGTTTTTTCCGGTATAGCCGTATCTACTGTCTCGTCATAAATCAGCGGTTGAATGACACCATATCCCAAACCAACCAACATACATCCCGGTATTATCAGCCATTCTTTAGGCGAAATCCATATCAAAAGCAAACCCGCTGCAATGAACAAAAGGCTGTAAAACTTTGTGTGTTTCCCCATCCACTTCACGATATGCCCCAGGAAGAAACCCGGAGCCATAATGGCAAGGAAGAATAAGGAGATCATCAATCCGGAATTTCCGCTGGAGAAGTGATGGGCCTCCATCAAAAAAGGCAAGTCAAAAGTAACCGCCAGCACTACATACGTAGTGACGCCATAAAACAGCATCAACTGTAGCAGATGGCAGATATGGATGCCGTATTTACCGGGAACCGCACGCTTGGATTCCTCCGGAACAACGGCAGCTGTATCTTCTGCTATCTGCGGCTGACCGGTATCCCCCTTCAAATATCCGACAAGCAGCAGAGAAACCAACGGAAGCAGGTATACCACGAAAGGCAAGTGCCAGTTTACCTCTGCCAGATACCCAGTCACCGCCGTTGCCACAACCAGCGTCACATTGGTAATGGCAGAACTGTAACCAAACTGCTTCACCCGATATTCCCCCGTGAAATAGCGTGAAACCAGACCGGTGGACAACGGAATAATCACCCCCGAACCGATGCCGAGCAAAGCACTGACCACCATCAACTGCCACATTTTGTCCGAAAAAAGATAAAGTACCCCACTGGCGGCAAACATCCAAAGTCCCACTTTCAGCAGACGCACAAAGTCACGTTTCTCGGCCAGCTTGCCCGCCAACAGCACAAAAGGAATTATCAGCAGCGAAGGCAGGGAGGTAAGCATCTGTATATCCAGTTCTGTGGCATATGGAAAAATGGTAGTAAGCTGTCCCAAAATAGGTGATACGGCCAATCCCGGCAAGGAAGTCAATGCAGAGACTGACCAAATGCCGACAAGCGTGATAAGGGGGATTGTACCCCTTCCGGTATTGATTTTCATATAGTAGTATATTAATTAAATGAATAATGTGGGAACAACAAACCTACCTTCAGAATGTTCGTTTTTTAAGATTTTACTACGCTGCCCTTTAATAAACGCCAAATAATGCAAAACCCCGGAACTTTCATCCGCAAACCCCGTTGTTGTGGGAAATTCGACGGGGAAAAGCCCCGCCGCCTAAACCTTTAAAAAACTTATTAATATGGAAGATTTGAATTTCAGAAAAGGAGATGCAAAAACTGAAGTATTCGGTTCAAACCGTATGTTACAACCCTCACCCGTAGAAAAGATTCCCGACGGACCTACTACCCCGGAAATCGCCTATCAGATGGTGAAAGACGAGACCTTCGCCCAAACGCAGCCTCGCTTGAATCTGGCTACATTCGTCACTACCTATATGGACGAATATGCAACCAAGCTGATGAACGAAGCCATCAACATCAACTACATTGACGAGACCGAATATCCGCGCATCGCCGTAATGAACGGTAAATGTATCAACATCGTGGCCAACCTCTGGAACTCTCCTGAAAAAGAAACCTGGAAAACCGGCGCACTTGCCATCGGTTCCTCGGAGGCATGTATGCTGGGTGGTGTGGCAGCCTGGTTGCGCTGGCGTAAGAAACGTCAGGCGCAAGGCAAACCGTTCGACAAACCAAACTTCGTTATTTCAACTGGTTTCCAGGTGGTATGGGAAAAATTCGCCCAATTGTGGCAGATTGAAATGCGTGAAGTGCCTTTGACACTGGACAAGACCACGCTCGACCCCGAAGAAGCCTTGAAGATGTGTGATGAGAACACCATCTGTATCGTGCCTATCCAAGGCGTTACATGGACAGGACTGAACGATGACGTCGAAGCCCTCGACAAAGCCCTCGATGCCTACAATGCGAAGACCGGCTACGACATTCCTATCCACGTAGATGCCGCCAGCGGCGGTTTCATCCTCCCGTTCCTCTATCCCGAAAAGAAATGGGACTTCCGTCTGAAGTGGGTACTCTCCATCAGCGTCAGCGGACACAAATTCGGTCTGGTTTATCCGGGTCTGGGCTGGGTTTGCTGGAAAGGCAAGGAATATCTGCCCGAAGAAATGTCATTCAGCGTAAACTACCTCGGTGCCAACATTACTCAGGTAGGCCTGAACTTCTCCCGTCCTGCCGCACAGATTCTGGGTCAATATTACCAGTTCATCCGTTTGGGATTCCAGGGTTACAAGGAAGTACAGTACAACTCTCTGACCATCGCCAAGTATATCCATGACGAAATCGGCAAGATGGCTCCGTTCGTAAACTATTCCGACGAGGTTGTGAACCCGCTGTTTATCTGGTATTTGAAACCGGAATATGCAAGAGCTGCCAAATGGACTCTGTATGACCTGCAGGACAAGCTGTCACAACACGGTTGGATGGTACCCGCCTATACACTGCCTTCAAAGCTGGAAGACTACGTCGTAATGCGCGTCGTTGTTCGCCAAGGATTCAGCCGCGACATGGCAGACATGCTGCTGGGTGACATCAAGAATGCCATCACGGAGCTGGAGAAACTGGATTACCCGACTCCTACCCGTATGGCACAGGAAAAGAACCTGCCGGTGGAAACCAAAATATTCAACCACGGATGCCGTACACATAAAAAGTAACAACTAATATGGAAAAGAAAATATCAATTTCACAAATAAAGGAGGTTGCCCAAGAAGCCTACAATGAGGTGAAGGGCAGCACAGGAGGCAAGAATGCGGATTATATTCCCTACCTTGCCAACATAGACTCCAAACTATTCGGACTCAGCATCTGCCTGATGAACGGGCAGACCATCAATATAGGTGACACAGACTATCGTTTCGGTATAGAGTCCGTCTCGAAGGTACACACAGCCATCCTTATCCTGCGCCAATACGGTGCGCAGAAAGTGCTGGACATGATAGGTGCCGATGCCACGGGACTACCGTTCAACTCCATCATCGCCATCTTGCTGGAAAACGACCACCCTTCCACTCCATTGGTAAATGCCGGTGCCATTTCCGCCTGTTCCATGGTACAGCCAGTGGGAAACTCCGACAAGAAATGGGATGCCATTGTACAGAATGTCACTGAGCTGTGCGGCTCCGCCCCACAACTCATCGACGAACTGTACAAATCGGAAACGGCTACCAACTTCAACAACCGCTCCATTGCCTGGCTGCTGAAAAACTACAACCGCATCTACGATAATCCGGACATGGCTCTCGACCTCTATACTCGCCAGTGTTCTCTCGGCATCACGGCCCAGCAACTGGGCATTGCCGCAGGAACCATCGCCAATAACGGTGTGAACCCCGTCACCAAACAAACGGTGTTCGAAGCCAGCCTGGCACCGAAAATCACGTCGATGATTTCTACCGTAGGCTTCTACGAGCATTCGGGCGACTGGATGTACACCGCCGGCATACCGGCCAAAAGCGGTGTAGGCGGTGGTGTAATGGCCGTATTGCCCGGTGTCATGGGAGTATCGGCCTTCGCTCCTCCCCTAGACGAAGCGGGAAACTCCGTAAAGGCCCAATCGGCAATCAAGTTCATCATGAACAAGCTCGGCCTGGGTGTATTCAACGGTGATAACGTAACGATTACAGAATAAGTTTCTCTTTTTAGTTATGAGTTATAGGTTATGAGTTATTTGTTGGTAGGCACCGTAATCAGCAAATGACTTATAACTCATAACTTATGACTTTATAATGGACTTCATCATGAAAATGGCTCTATCAGAATTTGTATTGCGGGAAAAAGGTATCTATGGCATACTGCATGTCATTATATTGATACTGTCGCTATTTTTAGTTATCAGCATCTCTGTCGACACGTTCAAGGGGATCCCCTTTTACGAACAGTCGGTCTACATGAAAGTACAGTTGTGGATATGCGCCCTGTTCCTGGCAGATTTTGTATTGGAATGGTTCCTGGCAGAGAAGAAGGGTCACTACGTGGCCACGCATTTCATTTTCCTGCTGGTAGCTATACCCTATCAAAACATCATTGCCTATATGGGATGGACTTTCTCACCCGAGATAACCTATATGCTGCGTTTCATCCCATTGGTGCGGGGTGGTTACGCCATGGCTATCGTGGTGGGTTGGCTGACGTACAACCGCGCATCGGGACTGTTCGTTTCCTACCTTACCATGTTGCTGGCCACTGTCTATTTTTCCAGTCTGGCCTTTTATGTCATGGAGCATGGTCCCAATCCTTTAGTTAAAGGATATGGAGACGCCTTATGGTGGGCATTTATGGATGTGACGACGGTGGGTTCCAATATCATAGCAGTCACTCCCACCGGACGGGTACTGTCCGTACTGCTGGCTGCGCTGGGCATGATGATGTTCCCTATCTTTACAGTGTATGTAACGAGCCTGGTCGAACGGCGCAATAAGGAAAAAGAAGAGTTCTACAAGAAAGTTGCACAGAAGCCCGCGCCCAAAGCCGACGCTTCCTGAATAGTTAAAACCGGAACTTTCACTTATCCGTTGGGAACAACTCTCCCCAAGTGTTGTTATAGACGCTGATTTTGAATATATTTTTCATCTAAAACCTTAACTTATGGCAAATATTAAACAAACAGTGAAGCTGGGTGTATTTACCCTGGCAATCATGAATGTGACGGCAGTAGTATCCCTACGTGGACTTCCTGCCGAGGCCGTGTACGGAATGAGTTCGGCCTTCTACTACTTATTTGCAGCCATTGTTTTTCTGATTCCGACGTCACTTGTCGCCGCGGAACTGGCTGCCATGTTTCAAGACAAGCAAGGCGGTGTGTTCCGCTGGGTGGGCGAAGCCTACGGAAAAAAACTGGGCTTCCTTGCCATCTGGGTACAATGGATTGAAAGTACAATCTGGTATCCTACCGTATTGACATTCGGTGCCGTATCCATTGCTTTCATCGGCATGAACGACGTACACGACATGTCACTGGCCAATAACAAGTATTACTCGCTCGTTGTTGTCCTCATCATCTACTGGCTGGCTACGTTCATCTCCATGAAGGGCATGAGCTGGGTAGGTAAAGTGGCAAAGGTCGGCGGCCTGGTCGGGACTATTATCCCTGCCGCACTGCTGATTATCCTGGGTATTATCTACCTTGCCACCGGCGGACACTCCAACCTGGATTTCCACAGCAGCTTCTTCCCCGACTTGACGAACTTCGACAACGTGGTGCTTGCTGCCAGTATCTTCCTCTTCTATGCCGGTATGGAAATGGGCGGTATCCACGTAAAAGACGTGAACAATCCCTCCAAGAATTATCCGAAGGCAGTGTTCATCGGTGCGGCCATTACGGTTATCATCTTCGTGCTCGGTACTTTCTCACTGGGCATCATCATCCCGGCCAAAGACATCAGTCTGACACAGAGTCTGCTTGTAGGCTTCGATAACTATTTCCATTACATCCGCGCCTCCTGGCTGTCACCCATCATCGCCATTGCTCTGGCATTCGGGGTGCTGGCAGGTGTATTGACATGGGTTGCCGGTCCGTCCAAAGGTATCTTTGCCGTAGGAAAAGCAGGCTACATGCCTCCGTTCTTCCAGAAGACAAACAAACTGGGTGTACAGAAGAACATCCTTTATGTACAAGGCGGTGCAGTAACCGTACTGAGCCTTCTGTTCGTAGTCATGCCTTCCGTACAGAGTTTCTACCAGATTCTGTCACAGTTGACCGTAGTCCTCTATCTTATCATGTATATGCTGATGTTCTCCGGAGCCATCGTGCTGCGTTATAAGATGAAGAAGCTGAACCGTCCGTTCCGTATCGGCAAGAATGGCAACGGATTGATGTGGCTCATCGGTGGTCTTGGTTTCTGCGGGTCATTGCTGGCATTCGTATTGAGCTTTATCCCACCCAGCCAGATTTCAACAGGCAGCAACACTGTATGGTTCTCCGTGCTCATCATCGGTGCGCTGATTGTAGTCATTGCCCCATTCATTATTTATGCTTCCAAGAAACCGTCCTGGGTTGACCCGAACAGTAGCTTTGAACCGTTCCATTGGGAAGAGCAACCTGCTGTGCAGACAGCCGGTAAAAGTGCAACAAATATGGCTACCGGTAGCGCCACTGCCAGCAGCAATGGCACAAGTAATTCCGCCACAAGTGGAAATACGGCAAAAGACACAACCAATATCCCCAAAGGATAAAAGGTTATAAGTTGAAACTAAAAAAGGAATATCCCCGAAATCACCGGGAATATTCCTTTTTTATTGTTATATGATACCAGAAGAGGGAATATTCAGAAATCCAATTCCTGCATTCTCTCCCACGCCCTTCTGCTCTCCTCCACCAACTCTTGCATGACCGACGCCACAGACTGCACTCCCTTTCCATGCAGCAAGGCAGATACCTGCCCTATTTCCAGTTCCCCTTCTTCCAAGTCACCTTCAAAAATACCACGTTTGGCACGGCCACGCCCTAAAAGGATACGAAGTTCTTCCTCTGAAGCTCCCACAGCCTCAGCAGCCTCTACGGCGCTGCGAAAGTTATTGCGCACCAGACGCACCGGAGCCAATTTCTTCAAAAGCAGACGGGTATCCCCTTCTTCCAAATGCAAGCAGTAATCCTTAAATACCTCGTTTGCAGAACTCTCTGCCGTCAAGGCAAAGCGTGTACCAATCTGCACACCTTCCGCACCCAGCACCCGGGCAGCCAGCATGGCCTCACCCGTTGCAATGCCACCGGCGGCAATCAGCGGAAGTGTAGTAACTGCACGTACAGCTGGTATCAGGCACAGGGTGGTAGTCTCCTCCCTCCCATTGTGCCCACCGGCTTCGAAGCCTTCGGCAACTATTGCATCAACACCCGCCTCTTCTGCCTTCACGGCAAAACGCGAGGACGAAACAACATGCACCACCGTGATGCCACGCTCGTGCAACCAACCAGTCCATTTCTTCGGGCTGCCGGCAGATGTAAATACAATCTTCACTCCCTCGTCGGCCACAATCTGCATTATCTCTTCTATCTGGGGATACATCAAGGGAATATTCACACCAAAAGCATGATGCGTAGCCTCACGGCATTTCCTGATATGCTCCCGCAACGTTTCGGGATGCATCGAACCTGCGCCGAGCAAGCCCAGCCCTCCCGCATTGCTTACAGCAGCAGCAAGTCTCCAGCCGCTACACCACACCATACCACCTTGAATTATCGGATATCTTATTCCAAATAGAGAAGTCACTCTGTTCATTATTACTTTTTTTAAAGGTTTACTAATGAAAACAAGAAGAGGAGAAAGAAAGTTCAAAATTTGACAAAAAGTGATAAATTACTGTTGTTCCAAAACAGTTATCGAATCTCCATACGCCTTCAATACTTCCAGCGTACGGGCACGGCGCTTGCGGCCTTTGAAATTCCAAAACTCACGGGTAAAAGGTGTCATCAGGTCTAAACCGGAAATTCCACCGCCACTGGCACCCTGCCAACCGCCCACAGCCATATTATTGGCCCGCTCCGTCACCCGGTAACGCAAACCGGTTGCTTCAATCTGCTCCACCGTCTCACGCGGACCGGCATCAAACGGATGTTTAGCCCAGTTCGTAGGAATCATCAGAATCTTAAGCGCATAGAATTCATCTCCTCGCCAAGTATCCTTGTCTACCTTGATTTTTTTCTGATAAATGGGGTCCCAATTATATTTGGTATTGGCTGTATAAGGACGTAAGGTAAGCACCACTTTTTTCTCGGGCGCTTTCGGCATGACGGGCAATGAATTATCAAAATCCATCCACGACTTGTCCATCACCGCTTTCGGAGTACCCAGAGAATTGTTCATTTCCAATTCCTGCAATACCTCCGGATTCAGTTTTACCTCCCCCTCGCCCTTCAGCAACCGGTTCAGCCTCAACGAGTCCTGAGGGGTCCAGTTTTGGGCATAGCAAGGGAAAGCTACTGCACAGAGCAGCCCCCAAACAAGTATAGATATCTTCACCTGACAGTTTTGATTACTTAATCCCTAAAAACATTTCACCACCACATATATCCGCTGCCACAAAGCGGTTCGTCATAGCAGGGATCAATCGTCCACATAGTCCGTGGATACTTACGGGTTTCCCACCAGCGGCGGTAGCGCGAAGCGGCATCCAGCACCTCTTCGTCCGAAAGGAAATAGATACCTTCATAATTCTCCGCATCCGTATGTACCATCTTGCATCCCATCGAAGCATTGTTCCCGAGGCGGATAGTCTCTACCGTCCACAGGATGCATTCGCCCAAACGCAGCTTGCCACCTGCCGAATAGGATACCGGAGCCAGGGGGAAAGAGGGAATGACCGTCAAGTCCTCGGCATACTTCAGCAATTCCTCTATATCTTCGGAAGTGAACTTGGGCATGTTACTCAATCCATCCGGACTTTGGGTAGAATATTTGCCAGCCTTCAACTGCTTGACAAACAAGTCTACATCCGGATGGTTGTAGTCCAACGTTTCTTTGCTGCAAGAGCCCAAAGAGAGAACAGAAAGAGTAAAGAATACGAGCAGCATAGTCTGCCCGAATATATGTAATTTATTGTATAGAGTCTTCATATTTGTATGGTATTTAAGATTAATAAGTCATGCGCACGCCGCACAACAGATTCAGATTGGTGGGCCGTTCCGTACGCAAGGTTCTTGTCTGCGAGTCCGTATCGAAATGATGGGATACAGACGGCTCTGCAAACAAGGCAAAACGGTTGTTCATTTTATAGCGTACCCCTACTCCGGCAGCAACCGACAACTGTACCGGCTCTGCACCGAAACCATTGTCCGGAGCACCTGCAATGCATTTCTCGGCTGCTCCACCTACCATAGCATAGAAATCCACTTTCGGCGTACTGGCCAGCATCATGTTCAGCCTTACCGGAATTCCCAGCGTATGCAACGTATGGTCACCATCCAAGCAATTATACTGAAGACCGGCTTCCAAGGAGAAATGCTTGTTCAAACAACGTTCCACGCTTACCCCGGCCGTGAACGGCATATGGAAATTCCCTTTCGGCAGGGAAGTGCCGATGCCTGCTTTCAATGCCCAATTACGGGGCTTGGATGGCGATACAGCCACAGACTTTGCCGGTTCTTCCTCAGAAGATGGCAGCATTCTATCTATATCAGCATCCTTATGGCCAGGATTTGAATGGTAGTTCCCGTTTCCGGCCGGAGTTCCGTTACTGTAATAACCGTTTCCCGGCTGCTGCTGGTTTCCGTACACCCGTTGGGTAATCCGGATGGAAACATGGACAGACACGGATTCATCCTCATCGGCCTGCGCCGTCAATCCTGCCGGAATGCCGTTGGCGGGATGCTGTGTACCGGGCTTTTGTGCCATGGGGTTGGCCTGATGGATAGAGGGAAAACTTTCCTGCACCACATCCCCGTTCAAGTTACCTTCCGGCGTCATGGCCGCCACTTGTGTAAAGGCCTCCTTGATTTCCTCTTTCGGAGAGAAATACCAGAAAGCGGCAGAAGCAGCTCCCAGTACAAATACAACAGAGGCGGCTGCGGCTACGCGGTGAAACCTCGGAGAAAGAAAAAGCGGCCTCCTGCCTTTTGCGGCAACCGGTGACGGCAAGTCACGTTGCAACCCTTCCCAGAAGTCCTCCCGCACTGTCATCTCTGCACCGGCAAGACGACTGCGGAACAAACCGGTTATTTCATCATTTTCTCTCATATTCAGTATATTCTTTAATTCTTTTTATCAACAAACACTTAGCACGATGCAACTGCGAGGTAGACGAATGCTCTTTGATGTGGAGGATTTCGGCTATTTCCTTGTGCGATTTCTCCTCAAAGACGTATAAGTTGAATACAGTACGGCATCCATCGGGAAGTTCCGCCACGAACGCCATCAGCATTTCTTCGGAAATACGGCCTCCGGTTTCGGCAATGCCTGCTTCATCCGGAATGTCGGGCAATTGTTCCTCATTCACCACCAGTTGGCTGAAACGTTGCTGTTTCCGCAGGTAGTCTATCGCCTGCGTCACCATTACCCTTGTCACCCAGGTACTCAATGCACATTCGCCACGGAAGGTGAAGTGGGTGAAAATTTTGATGAAGCCATCGTGCAATACGTCATGGGCCGCATCGACATCGCCCGTATAGCGGTAACATACCGCCAGCATCTGCTTGGAGTAGAGGGTGTATAATTCCTTTCGGGCGGAATCCTTTCCTGCCCGGCAGCCCTCAATCAGTTCTATCTCATTTTCCAATGTCAGTGCTCGTTTTACGGACGCCTCTTCGCGTCGTTTGTTAGTTAGACGCAGCATTTTTGAAAATGCTGCTGAATTAAATACAAAAAGATGTTAAAGAACGGAGATTACTTATATTTGGCTTTCAATACTTGAATCTGCTTGGCCAGCCTTTCATCCAATTCATCAAATTCATGCCAATACAGAAAACCGGGAACCATGTTGACGTAATTGATAAATTTCTTATACTGCACAAGAAACAAGGCCTGGTCCCGAAGACTGTCGTCACCATCAAAAACATGCGCCAACTCCCTGGACATGGCAGCACTCATAAGAGCATCTGTTTTCGTTGCATAGTAGTCACCGACATCCCTCTGTTTCCTGCCCAACTCAAAATAAGTTTGCAATACATCCTGCAACATACGTTTGTCCGGTATATACTGCATCAATGAAGAACCTTTCAGCACATCCAGCGCATCTGTCCTATAAGAGAATTCATCCATATTATTGAAAAGCTTGCCATACTTCCACAGAGTATCTGTCGGTATCCTGGATACATCCATATCATGTTCCTTCAACAACAGACTCATGTGTATGTCAATATCCAACAAGTGCTTTATATTACGGAGCTCCTGCTTATTATATTCCAACTCTTCCGTTATCAGCTGCATCGTAGCACGCACTTCCTTTTGGCGGGCGTTCTCGGTAATCCGGTCGTTTCCCCAGAAAGTGACAATGATGCCCGCAGCCACAATACTGAACTGACGGAAATAATCACCTATGCGCCAGCTTTTTATCTTATGGTTCAACCTGTTAAAGCTTGTCTTTCCCATATCTTTTCATTCTAAATGATACTTTTTCTCAAGCGCTTGTATTGCCTCGTCTATACGTTTTCCCACACGTTCTACATAGTCCGGCGTAAAATAGTTCCGCGCTACCCTAACAAAGTTCCGTACCGACCTGTCCGACAAGTAAATATCCCACGCCTCATATCCTCCACGATTTATCTGGTCCGTCTGTTCATCAGTCAATGCCAAATGGAAAGGAACCATAATTTCGTCCTTCATATCGTAATAGCCATTCATAGTCGCCCTAAATCCATCCAATACCTCATAGATTCCGGTCAACTGTAACAGTAGCTCTTTATCTGAAATCTTCTGCATCAACATGGAGCTTTTAAGTATATCCAATGCATTCTGACTATAATAGAAGCTGCGGATATGCCCCATAAGAAAACGGAACCGTATCAATGAATCTTCCGGTATCGTCCGATGCTTTAAGTCATGCTCCACCAATAAGCTGGAAAGACGTTCATCCTCTCTAAACTCTGAAACGATACTCTTATAATTTTCCCGGTTACTTTTCAGTTCATCCCTAATCAGCGACATGGTGGCTTGAATATCTTTCCTCTCGGAGTTTTGAGTAACCAACTCACTGCCGGCAAAAGTAATCAGTACACCAATCACCACAATGGAAGTCTGCCGGATGTAGTCTCCCACTTGCCAATCTTTGACAGTTGTTTTTACTTTATTCCATGTTATGTTTTTCATATCTTCCTACGCTATTATCCATTACTCTGAAACACATCATCCGTTATAGCCAAACGCATCATCTATCCGTCCCCAACAGACCATCTGTTTCACCCCAATACACCATCTGTTTTTTCAGGAGTCATTACTCTGCTGGTTATCAAGAGAAAGCCTCTCATAAGTCTGCCGTAATGCAGCATTCTTTATGAGAGGCTTTCCTTATTATTCTGCAATAATGCTTTCCGCCTTTGTCAACATGCTTTAAAGCTCATGTCCAATCCTTTCACAGAGTGCGTCAAAGCTCCTACGGAAATAAAATCCACACCGCATTCGGCATAGTCGCGGAGCGTATCAAACGTGATGCCGCCGGAAGATTCCGTTTCATAGCGGCCGCCTACCATCTCTACGGCCTTCTTTGTCATTGCCGGCGTAAAGTTGTCGAACATGATACGGTCTACACCGCCCAGGTCGAGCACCTGCTGCAATTCGTCGAAGTTGCGCACTTCTATTTCTATCTTGAGGTCCTTGCCTTTTTCCTTGCAATATTCCTTCGCACGGTTGATAGCCTTGTCGATTCCTCCGGCAAAGTCCACATGGTTGTCTTTCAGCAAAATCATATCGAACAAGCCGATACGGTGGTTTACACCGCCACCGATTTTCACTGCCATTTTCTCGAGGATACGCATGCCCGGAGTAGTCTTGCGGGTATCGAGTACACGGGTATTCGTACCTTTCAGTTGCTCGGCATACCTATGTGTCATGGTGGCAATGCCACTCATGCGCTGCATGATGTTCAGCATCAGACGCTCCGTTTGCAACAAAGACTGTATCTTGCCTTCCACAATCATGGCCACATCACCCGGCTTTACGGCTGTACCGTCATTAATGAACACTTCCACCTTCATGGTAGGATCGAAACGGCGGAACACCTCCTTTGCTATCTCGATACCGGCCAGGATGCCCGGTTCTTTTATCAACAGTTTGGATTTGCCCATTGCCGTAGCAGGAATGCACGAAAGGGTTGTATGGTCTCCATCGCCTATATCTTCGGCGAAAGCCAGGTCTATCAGCCTGTCAATCAATTCTTCTTCCTTATTCATCTGTTTTATCTATCCTTATTTGATGTATGACATATTTGTTCTGTACTTTTCTGAAGAAACAATTCACCCGAAAGTTTCCATTTGCGGTCATCAAGGTACCGATGACGAAACCGGACTCATCGCGCTTCCCCTGATGGTTCACATTAAAACTGCCGACCTTGTGGTTGGAGAAGAAAGCAGCCATTGTGCCCTCTGCCGTCCGCTTATCGGCGTGGGTCGACTTATTCTGAATGATTAAATCGACCTTGTCACCCAGATACTTGTTGAGCTCCTGAGAGTTTCCTTCCTTGAAGGCTCCAATCACTCCCTCGGGAACATTCTGGGCCAGCAGCACAGACGTCCAAATGAAGAGACCGGTCAACAAAAAGATTACCCGTTTTTTCATTTTCACAAGTATTTATGATAGGCAAAGGTAAGCATTTGTCTCAAAATACAATAAAAAAATGCTAAATTTGTGCGCTAATCAAAACAGAACCAGTATGAAAACTACTCTGCTCGTTGTAGGACGAACTGTAGAACAACACTTTATAACAGCCATCAACGACTATGTGCAACGTACCAAGCGTTATCTCTCATTCGAGATGGAAGTCATCCCCGAACTGAAAAACACCAAGAGTCTCTCCATGGAAGTGCAGAAGGAAAAGGAAGGGGAACTGATATTGAAAGCTCTCCAGCCGGGAGATGTGGTCGTACTGCTGGACGAAGGTGGAAAAGAAATGCGCTCCATAGAGTTTGCAGACTATATGAAGCGCAAGATGAATACCGTGAACAAACGGCTGGTATTTATTATCGGAGGCCCTTACGGATTCTCCCCCAAAGTGTACGAAGCGGCACACGAGAAGATGTCCCTCTCACGCATGACCTTTTCCCATCAGATGGTGCGCCTCATCTTTGTGGAGCAACTCTACCGGGCGATGACCATACTGAACGGGGGGCCGTATCATCATGAATGATAAATTTCAGCTCCGCGACACCTGGAATCCCTTATCCGAGAGTGACATTTCTACGAACCTGGCTCTCGGATTCGGTACATTCAGCGTCAAGGTCTCACGGATGCGCAGGGCTGCCTGCGAATCCTTAGCCACCATATACAGATAACCTCCCCCACCGGCTCCCGGCAGTTTATATCCTAAGGTATAGTCTTTTATCTGACGGATGATGTCCTCTACGGCAGGAGGATTTGTTCCACTGTCCAGTGCCTTCTTCTGCATCCATGTCTTGCCTACCAGTGTTCCGAAACCCTTGAAGTCATTCCGTTGAATGGCTTCGGCCATATCCAAGGCATGTGCTTTCATCTCTTCTAATAACCCCAGGTGCAGGGAAGAGTTGAGGAACATGGAGCGTACTATTTCTGCAAGGATGCCCTTGGCTGTACGCGTAATGCCCGTATAATACAGCAGATGGCAATCGCGGTATTCCGGATGGGTAAACAAATGCTCGGGCAACCAGCGTACCAATGGCTGCTGGGCAAATCCAGCCTCCGTCTGCAACAGTTTGATGCCTTGCAGTACCCCACCGTATTGGTCTTGCCAACCGCCACCGGTCGTCAGCAACTGTTCCAGGGCAAGCGTACGGCGGCATATTTCGTTCTTATCCCACATCAGTCCGCAAAAGTCACTCAATGAACCCAAGACAGTAGAAGCCAAAATGGAGCTTGTGCCCAGACCGGAACCTGCAGGTATGGCAGAAAGCAATGTAATCTCTATACCTGTGCCGAAGGCTTCCAGTTGTTTTTCCAGCGAAGGATAAGCCGTTTCTGAAAAAGCCGGAACAAACCCGGCCAGCGCCAATGCTGCTTTGGGAATGGAAAAGGGGGAACCTATCATGCAATAGGATTGCAATTCCTCAAAAGTATTCACCACCTCCATGGCTCCCATATCAATGGAGCGCAACACGATGCGATGCTCCGCGCAAGGTTTGATGTACACTTGTAAAGGCGGCTGCCCGTTCAGTTCAATGGCAATATTCACCACACTCCCACCGGCAAACAAGGAGTAAGGCGGAGTGTCCGTCCATCCTCCCGCCATATCTATGCGTACGGGGCTACGCCCCCATACAATCTGGTCACTATACACATTCAGGCGAGGACTGCTCTTGCGTTCATACAAATCAGTCAGCAATCCTTCGCGCAACAAATTGAATGCGGCCTGCTCGTCTGCCTTGAAGTCCCTTCCGTCCAGCTTCTCAATCTGTGCACGCAGCATCCGGTTATGGATACGCTGCATCAGCGAGGCATCTGTCGGCAACACTTCCGGCTTGTCAATGCCGAATTTATGGAATTCACCGGCCACATCCATCAAGTCGAGTTGATAGAATACACTCTTTGCATGGTTGCGTGCCAGCACTTCCCAGTTTCCTTTGCAGAAGCTCTCCCGCTGTGCATACAGCAGACGCAAGTCGGCTTGTGCTGAAATTTCGTCGGCGGACAACCGACGACTTTCCAGCCAGACAGCCTTTCCTTCCGTCAAGCCCGGTTCGGAAACCATCCATCGAAGCACTGTCCCCATCTGCTCTTTATCTTCCACAACCGGGAAGATGGCAGCAGCCTGCAGGTCCTCTTTTCTGCCGGTGATGTCTTCCACCGACAATTCCCGTTCAGCCAGCCATTCCGAAAACGACATTCCAAGGAACAGTGTCTTTTCATCCCGAATATCCCCCTTAAAAGTATCGTCAAAACCATAGGGGCGTACTGCCCAACGCTGGTCGGCAAGCGGAACTATATCAATGCAGATACCGTCTGGAATGGTCAGCCTCCAGTCATTCTTGGGAACACCCGTGATAATCTGCCGTGCCCCCAGCCGCCAAGAAGCCCCAACAAAGCTATTTTCAATCCAAAGACTGTCGTTCTTCGGAGTAAGGGGGAGATGCACTTCTGCATTCTGCACAAAGATGGCCGGATTGGGCTTCAACTTCCGGTGCATAATCTGGCGCTGGTCGTAGACCTTATTCTGTAAGGTGACGGTTGAAGACAACAGTTCGCGGCTTGTTCCATAATGGTAGAATTCGCCTCCGGGCAAAGGCAATATGGCGACGGAGAGGCTGTTCAGCTCTTCATCCTCAATACGGGGATGATTTCCTAAGGACAAGCCAAAGTCAGCATACAAGTCATAGTATTTCAAGTCGGAATATGGCGTATCCACGTCCAAAGCCCCATCTGCCTTCTGCGAACGTTTCATCAGCAAGTCAACGGCCCGGTCGCTCAATAGCCAGATGCCGATATCCATTAAAAAGAGATGTGTCTTGGAGAGGTTTTCCAATTCTTCCAGAGAGGGTTTCTGAAGCATGAAATCCAAGGATTCCGGTTGATTCCGGTCCGAGATAAACACACCATGATGTGTGGCGAGCAACGGGTCTACCCACAGTCCATAGCACACCACATCTGCATCAGGAATCTCTTGAAGCGGCTTTTCCGCACGGATATATACGTCACCACTGGCAATCAGCGTACGCAGTCTTTCGGGAGCCCGCTCCATTATCTTTTCGTAAAGTGGGAGCTGAAGGGATAATAAATTCTGTCCCAGTTTTTGTCCACGCGCCCAGCGAAACACCGGAATCGGGGTCAATATCTTGCCCGACGGTGCATATCCCGGTAAACGACGGCTTTGTCCTCCGGCATGCAGCAGAATACGCTTCTCTGCTGGAAGGCTTTTCTCTGTTGGAATGCACTTTTCTGTTGGAATGCACTTTTCTGTTGGAATACGCTCCTCCGCCAAATACTTCCTATCCCGTTCCTTCTGCCATTCTCTCAAGAGCCAGGTAGTTCCCCCACCCGAGCCAAGTTTCATTCCCACCGGGTCGGAAGTACAAAACCATTCCGTACGGTCTACATTTTCCAGTTCATAGAATGCCGACACCAGATTAGGCGGCAAAGACAATAATTTCTGCATATCAATTGCTGTATTGCTTACTATTTGACAGCAAAGTAAAACAATATTGAGCAATTGACATAAGTTCTAACAATTTTTTCCGAAAATAATTCCTTTATTTTGTTTTACGAACATAATGAGGAATAAATAACCAGTTTATAACCATGCACAATCGTCTTTTCAATGTATGATACTCCATATGGTCAAAAAGATAATTTTGAAATATTCTTTCACTGACCGATGATTGATATATTTCATATTATACTGTATCTTATCCGGTAAAATCCGTTCTACATACGCTTTATCCGCATCATCAGCCTGCCCAAGTATAGTATTCTCATCAACATATTCTATGGAAGCATAATCTGTTATTCCAGGACGAACAGAAAGTATTTTACGTTGTTCATCCGTATATAGTTCTACATACTTTCGGACTTCCGGACGTGGGCCTACTAAACTCATATCACCTTTCAGTACATTAAATAACTGAGGTAGCTCATCTAATTTATATTTGCGAATAAAATATCCGACCTGAGTAATCCGAGGATCCCGTCCACCTACAGTTATCAAACCTTGCTTATCAGCTCCTATACGCATTGAACGGAACTTATAGACGTAAAAATCCGTCCCTCCACGTCCCACACGTAGTTGTTTATAAAAACCACCACCTTTACTTTCCAATCGGACGGCGAAATATAACACAAGAAATACGGGGAAAAGTAGAATTATCCCCAAAAGAGAAAAGATAAAATCAAGAAAGCGAATCATCACTCAGTACCTGCAACTGTTATATATGCGGCCTTTACAACATTAATAATGAAGTTCAGCTGTTCCTCATCCAGCTGAGGATAAATAGGCAAAGAAATTTCCCCCTTAAAATTCTCATAAGCTTGAGGATAGTTTTTTATGTCATATCCCAAGGATTTGAAAAATGAAAGCATCGGCATCGGAATGAAATGCACATTGACCGCTACTTCCGCCTTGGCTATTTCATCAATCATACGGTCACGCTGTTCTTCCGTAAAATTCTTGATTCTTAATGCGTAGATATGATAGGAGCTTTCCTTTTCACCATCTACCGAAGGAGGAATTATAGCCCAATCGTAATCTGCAAAAGCTTTGGAATAAGTATTGAATACCCTTCTACGTTCCTTCAGAAGAGCAGGATACTCTCGTATCTGAGCCAGTCCGATAGCCGCATTCACATCAGCCATATTTATTTTCATTCCCAACCCCACAATGTCATAACGCCAACCACCGGCTTTCGACTTTGAAAAAGCATCTTTTGTCTGGCAATTCAGACTCATCATATGGAGCTCCTTATAAAGTTCCGCATTGTCAAAGGGAGCAGGCAAATTAAGGCAAATGGCACCACCTTCCGCAGTTGTAACATTCTTCACCGCATGAAGTGAAAATATAGCAATATCCGTTTCACAACCCGTTCTTTGATTCCTACTGTAATATGCTCCCAAAGAATGTGCAGCATCATTCATAACCAAGATACGCCCCAATCGTTCTTGTACTGACGATGTCGGTTGAAACATGCCACGTATATCCGGTTCATTCACCAACTCCATGATGCACTCATAATCGCAAGGAAATCCGGCAATATCTACCGGAATTATAGCTTTCGTTTTTGAAGTAATGACGTTGCGAATAGCCTCTACCGAAATATTAAAGTCTTTTCCAGAGTCCACCATAACCGGTTTTGCACCAGCGTGGAGTACAGCCAGAGCAGTAGCACTATAGGTATAGGCCGGCACAATCACCTCATCCTCAGGCTGAACACCCAGCCAACGAAGCATCATGATAGCTCCCGATGTCCACGAGTTCACACACAGCACTTCTTTTGCATTGGAGAAAAGTTTTATTTCTTCCTCCAATGCTTTTACTTTCGGACCGGAAGTTATCCAGCCGGAACGTAATGAATCAACCACCTCACTGATGACAGTGTCATCAATGTAAGGAGGCGAAAATGGAATTTTCATGATTAATGTATATTTAAATAGGAAAGAATGCTACAAAAGGGCATCATATAAGATTTCTATAGGATGATAAGCTTGCCTGCCTGTACCATCCTTTATCTGTTGCCTGCAACTCGTACCAGGAGCAGAGATACAAATTTCAGTTTCAGCTTGCCTAACAGCAGGAAATAATGACTGCTCTCCTATCTGCATGGACAATGCATAATGTTCTTTCTCATAACCGAAAGCTCCGGCCATGCCACAGCAACCGGAAGGAATTATATCAACCTGATAATTTTCAGGTAAAGCAAGTATCTCCTTGGAAGGTTCAATGGAAGCCAGTGATTTCTGATGACAATGTCCATGCAATTTTATGTGTAAAGGAAAATCTGTAAATTGTTCTTGTGTTATATTTCCCTTATGGATTTCTTTCACAATGAATTCATCATACAATAAACAATTAGCAGCCAGCCTACGGGCATCTTCCCGGGTATTTTCATTGACTAAATCCGGATATTCATCCCGAAAAGCCAATATACATGAAGGTTCTATACCTATTAAAGGAGTTTCTTCAGAAATAATCTCTTTAAGTAAAACAATATTTTTCTCAGCTATGCCTTTAGCCTTTTTCAAAAAGCCTTTAGACAACTCTGTACGTCCACTCTCCACATGCTTAGGGATAATCACCTCATATCCTAAAGTCCGCAGTAGTTTTATGAACTTTATGCCAATTTCCACATCCATGTAATTGGTAAATTCATCTGCAAACAGATACACTTTACCCTTATCATGGGTTTTATTATCCGGATGCTTTATCATCCAGCTCCGCAAAGTCATTTTATAAAGCTTCGGAATAGAGCGTTGAGGAGCAAACTTCAATATCCGTTTAATGAGTGAAGACGTAAATACATTTGAAATTATTGCATTATAGAGCCATGGCGCTGCCATACCCAGCTTTTGCATACTTGTCAGATTGGCAATTAAACGCGAGCGCAATGGAATATGGGCATTGTCATAATGATGTTGCAGGTATTCCGCTTTAAAACGGGCCATATCCACATTCGAAGGGCATTCTGACTTGCAAGCCTTACAAGAAACACAAGTATCCAAAGCGGTCAGAATTTCTTCCTGATTAAAAATATCCTTCTGGAGCGGATGTATCAAAAGTTCACGTAGTGTATTGGCACGAGCACGCGTAGCATTTCTTTCATCTCTTGTAGCGCGATAAGTAGGACACATCGTACCGCCCAATAAGCTTGATTTACGACAATCCCCGGAGCCATTGCACTGTTCGATGGCACACAGCCATCCTTTCTGCCGAGAATAATCAAAATAAGTATCTATTCCTAAATCCCACTGTTCATAACGTAAATTAGCATCCATCGGAGGAGTATCCACAATTTTGCCCATATTGAAAATATGCGGAGAATCCCATATTTCCTTTACCTCCTTCAAAAGACTATAAACTTTATCTCCCAATAATAAAGGAATGAATTCACCACGTAAACGACCATCCCCATGCTCACCACTCAAAGAACCTCTATGTTTCTTTACCAATTCAGCAGTTTTGGTAGCTACCGTACGGAATAACTTCCTATCTTTTTCTTCCTTTAAATTCAAAACTGGACGGAGGTGTAACTCTCCGGTACTGATATGGGCATGATACACACAACTCAAGCCATAACCGTCAAGCATCTTTTTCATATCTGCAATGTATGCCGGAAGACGCTGTGGGGCCACAGCCGTATCTTCTATAACAGATACAGGTTTAGCACTCCCCGGCATTCCGGAAAGTAAGCCCAACCCGGCTTTTCGCAAGCTCCAAACACGACTGATATCCTTCCCATAGACACGTGGGTAATGAGTTCCATAATTATGTGCTCTTAAATCAGCCTCTATTTCGTCAGCTTTCTTATCTACCTCTTCACGGGTATTTTCTGCTAACTCAATAATAAGTATGGCAGCCGGATCTCCCTGAACAAAGAATCTGTTCTTGTTTTGTGATATGTTCCGTTTACTTAATTCCAAAATTGTGCTATCCATCAACTCAATGGCTACAGAATTATGCTTCAATACCACAAGATTGGCAACAAATGCTTCCTCCAAAGTTGAACAATGCACACATACCACAGCTTTTTCTGTTGGTGGCAGAGGTACTAAACGCAATTTTAGTTCAGTAACAAAAGCCAATGTACCTTCCGAACCTGCCAGCAATTTACACAAATTGAACGGTTCCTGACTATTAGAGTCAAAATAATCCGAATGCAACAATTCGTCGATGGCATATCCGGAGTTCCTTCTGCGTAAAGAGGCATCAGGATAGTTATCTACGATTTCTTTCTGATTTTCCTTATTTGACAGCAACGTTATCAGCCGGTCATAAATAGAACTTTCCAATGAAGCTCCTGCACGTATGCTATCAACTTCCTTAGGGGACATCCCTTTCAAAAGAGCCTTAGAGCCATCACTTAATATGACTTTTGCCTCCAACAGATGATCACGTGTACTGCCATATACCAATGAATGAGAACCACATGAATTATTACCGACCATTCCTCCCAAACAACAACGATTGGATGTGGAGGTTTCAGGACCGAAAAACAGTCCGTATGGTTTACAATAAAGATTTAACTCATCCAATACCACTCCGGGTTGTACCCTAACCCAACGTTCCTCCGGATTTATTTCCAAAATATGATTCATATATCTGGAAATATCCACTACCAGTCCTTTCCCGACTACCTGCCCCGCAAGAGATGTACCTCCTGCACGGGGAATCAAATTAATATGATTTTTGGAAGCGTAACGTACAATCTCCTGTACATCTGTTTCGTCCTTAGGAAATGCTACGGCAAGAGGCATCTCCCTATATGCAGAAGCATCGGTAGAATAAAGGATGCGATGAAGTAAATCTGTCCTTACTTCACCATGAATATGCAAATCTTTAAAATTCATTCAAATAAAGAAGCTAAAAAAGCAATTATAAAAGTTGTAAACTTTCCAAGATTTTATTTCCTGCATCTCCATTTCCATAAAGTCTATTTTCAAACCCCGTTTTAGGAGCATCCACCAACAGAGCATACGTATCTTCTATCATCGCTTGATTGCTTCCTACCAATCTGTTAAATCCATTGTCAACAAGTTCCACCCACTCTGTTTCATCACGCATAGTCACACAATATTTACCAAAGAAATAGGCTTCCTTTTGCAATCCACCACTATCAGTCATTACCAACTCACAATTCTTTAAAAGCCAAACCATCTCCAAATAGCCAACAGGCTGGATAAAGCATATATTAGAACAGGAAAAATCATATCCTATTCCTATCAATTTGGCTTTAGTACGGGGATGCAGCGGCAATACCACCTTACATTTATCAGATATATTTTCTAAAGCCATAAAAATATTCTTCAGACGTCCCGAATCATCTGTATTTTCAGCACGATGTACCGTACATAAAACAAACTTCTCCGGTAAGTTTATGTTTGGCTTTCTGCATTTATCCGCATAAAATAATGCGGCATCTTGCATTACATCTCCGTTCTTTACTATTTGACATCCAATATTACCATATCCTTCATTGACTAGATTTTCTGTAGCTTTATCAGTGGGGCAGAATAGAATATCACTGATACGGTCTGTCAAGATACGATTTATCTCTTCCGGCATATCCATATTGAACGAACGTAGCCCCGCTTCTACATGAGCCACCTTGATATGAAGTTTCTTTGCGGCCAATGCACCGGCAAGCGTAGAGTTTGTATCTCCATATACCAGCACCCAATCCGGTTTCTCTTCTATCAGAACCTCTTCTATCCTCTCCAACATCTGCCCGGTCATAGCACCATGCCCCAATCCGTTTATGTTCAAATTATAATGTGGCTTAGGTATGCACATCTCTTCAAAAAAGATATCACTCATGTTGGAGTCAAAATGCTGACCTGTATGTACTATTATCTCTGTTACGTCTTTAGAAGTTGCAAAAACACGACTCACAACCGCAGCTTTTATAAACTGAGGACGTGCTCCAATAATTGTTACTATTTTCATTTTTCTATAAGATTATTCATTATATCGAGGAAACGCTTCCCCAACACTTGATAAGTATGATTCGAGAGAACAAATTTTTTACCATTTTCTCCCAATTTTCTTCTTTCTTCTTCCGACATGGATTTTAACGCCAAAATAGCCTTACTAATTTCACTGACGTTATCCGGTTCTACATCAATGCCACAATCAGCCTCTCTCACCAAATTGTTTCCGGCATCTATTGCTTGTATAATTGGTTTTGCAGCCATCATATAATCAAACATTTTATTGGGACTTATGCCAAAGCGAAATAAAGACTGCTTTTGCAAGCCTATATAAAGCACATCCATTTCTTTCAGCAAATTAGGTATCGCCAATTTATTTATCGGTAGAAGGAAATAAACATTTGTAACTCCTTTCTTATGTGCATATTTTATCAAGTTTTCTTTTTCCTGTCCCCCACCAACTAATACAAGTACCACATTTTGCTCTGTAAGAGACGAAACCGCATCAATCACAGCATACAATGAATTCGCAATGCCATGAGCACCGGCAAAACCGACTATAAACTTACCTTCTGCCCGAAGCTTACTCAACAACAAGCCATGCTCTTCTGGAATTCCTTTGGGATTATTCCAATCAGATAAAACAATGCCATTAGGTACATAATGAAACTTATCTCTTGTCAATCCGTGCTCTCTCATGTGCTCCTCAGCCTTAGGCAACATAGAAACTACAGCATCCGCATATCTATAGCAATCATCCTCTGCCTTTTGCATAATTCGGATAAAAGGGTGCTTTTTGGAATATCCACCTAACTCCATGGGGGATAACGGCCATAAATCATGTACTTCATAAATAAGTTTTGCATGATAATGCCTTGCTATTCTATAAGCAGGATAAATATCTAAAGGATAAGTGGAAGAAGCTATAACAATATCAGGTTTAAAGTTTCGTAAATAACGTCTATAATTACAATATAGTTTAGTTACAAAAGAAAACATAGATATGATTCGTCCTATTCCATTACCTTTATATGGATTTACTTTTACCCACCGATAGCGCATATCATCAATCATTTCTTCACATGATTGTGGCTGAACCTTCCTTAAATGTGAATAACTACCTCCTACAATTAGGACTTCATGCCCTAATTTCACCCATCCTTTAGTCACATAATAAGGTCTAAATTCCATCCCCAAATTAGGAGAGCCAGCATAATGATTAATTAAAAGAATCTTCATAACTATAATGAAGTATATAGATTGAGTAATTTTTGTTCTTCAATCTCCCAATTATATTTATTCTCAATTAAACGTCTTCCATTACGCCCCAATTCCTCCGCCAAATTAGAGTTCTCTAAAAGATAGTTAATCGCTTTGGCTATTTCATTCACATCACAAGGATTAACACATATTCCGAATTGTTCTGTAGCATTCATTTTAATATTATAATCAGTATTTGACATAATAACAGGTAGCCCCATCGCCATATATTCATATATTTTTGTCGGCAAAGTATCCAATTTCCCGTATTGACCAATTTTAAGTAAAGTTGATACACCTATAGAAGATGAATTTAAAAGAGCATAAACTCTCTCTGAAGAAATACAACCCTTATAATCAACTTTTTTAAAACCCTCTAATGCCCTAATCTGAGTTTTATATTGATTTGATATTTTCCCGGCCAAAATTAAATTTGCGATTGACTTATCAACGGCTTCTATTAAAAAACTAATTCCCCTATTATAGGTTAAACCACCTATATAAACGACTGTTTTTTTTACATCTATATTTTTAGTTTCCTTATAGAAAGACAATATATTCATATGAGGAACATTAGCAATAAAAATATTTTTTTTACTTCTTCCTTCAAAATAATTTTGTCCACAAACTGTACATACTTGAATTACTGCATCTATACGCTTACATACAAAAGTTTCAAACCACATATAAACAGTCCCTACAATGTACCTGAAAAATCTAGGAAGATACTCTTTTTCTTTGATTTGGTATCCATAAAATTCATGACTATCAAAAATCACTTTTTTTCCTTGTGATTTTAATTTCAATGCAAAACGCAACAATTCCGGATCATGAAAGTGATAAACATCCGCATTCAAAGAAAGAGCCTCTTTATAAATTATCTTAGCTCCACACAGCATTCTATATAAACGTCCTCTATTAGAAATAGGAACGCCTACAATATGCACTCCATTCTTTATTTCTGTTTTTGCATTCGGAGCTACAAAATAGACCTCATATCCAGCTTTAGCTAATGAACAGCATTCTTTCTCAAAGATACGTCCATCCGTAGCGGAATGGACACTTGTAAAATGACAAATTCTTTTAACCATAATTACGAAATAAGTATTCTTTTGTATTTTTCAATATACTCTAAATGGATAAGAACACCCAATTCTTTTAAGGAAGTCTTTGTCTGCAAGTGGTAAGGCGTGAAAGTCAACTCACCAAACACAGGATGACCATTCTCTTCATAAAAATCAACACGAACATAAGGGAAGTCGGCAGAAAGTTTTTTAGCACATTCCAACATCTCATCGAAACTACTTGGCAGGACAATCTTATCAATAGGTGATGCTTCGCCTTCCAAATCAGAGCGGTCAACCATGTTCGCGATATCAATAAATGCACTCTCAAAAAAATTACTTTTATTCTCATAGTTACGATCATGAATATACTCCAAGAAACGAGGTACCCCATGGAAACAATGAATTTTATAATCATCAGGTAAGGCTCCAGACTTTTTTGCCTTAATTAATTTCTCACATACATAAACAGGTTTAGTGCCATAGACAAATAAGTCACCAGAAATCCGGAAGGCAAAACTACACCTTCTCTTTGTATTCCTCAATATCTTCTTCGCCTTTTCAATATCAAAAGGAGCATCCTTTCTCTTGAAAACATGCCCATAATAACCATTAGACAGTTTAATCACACACTCCTCGGGAAGTCCTGACCAAGGAATGTCTTCGATCCTTTCTGAAACGAAATACAATTTATTAAGAATATGAGCCAATCCCTTGTTTTCAACATATTCTCTCACCATATATTTATTATAGCACATGGCTACAATATCACTCTTATTATAAAGATGGTATTTCAGCCAAAGCATCTTTTCGTTAAAATAAATAGGATTCCTTATATCGGCTTCGCGAATAAGTTCCGTTTGTTTTTGACGTTTCATTTCTTCTTTGGCATTTACAGCAGGAAAATGTTTTGCCATAAACTGCCAATAATAGCCCCTAAGCATATTATAGCAATATACTCCGAATCTTAAAAAAGACTTTAGCGACGATTCTTCTCTCATTATTATATTGATTTTGAATATTTTAGATAGTAAATCCAATATAAAATACTGGTCAATCCATAGATCAAAGCCGTTCCATACATTACGCCATAAATTCCGAACTTTGTAAGAAAATACCAGCCTAGTAGAAACTGTATAATTACAGAGACAGCGTTCATATACAGATTAAATTGATACTTTCGAATAGCTATTAACATATTGATTGGAACAATCCTAAAAGCTGCATTAATGCCATGAACTAACCATAATAACATAGCTATAGGAACAGCATCCACATACTTCTCGCTGTAGCAAGTTACAATAAGCCAAGGTGTCAAACACATTCCTATTATAATAGCACCAAACACCAACCCTGCATTTAGAAAAGCTATCTTTAACACCATCCTCCTGGAATTTTGATGTTTATTGTCCATTTCTGCAATAATTGGAAAATAATAAATCATAACTGACTGAGCAACTAAGATAACCATTTGAGGAAAAAGGCCCGCAACCCTAAAGTTTGCAGTAGTTGCTTCGTCTGCTATAATATTACCAACAAGCAGATTTTCATTAATTGGCATCATGCCAGACAATGCATTTGCAGCCATGAGTGATACAGACATTGCCATAAATTGTCGCAGGTTATTGTTACTTAATTTGCTCTGTCTTAAATCAACTAACTTTCCTTTAAGTAAATGCCACAAAAAGCCTATCATAAGAACCAAAGCCATGTATCTAGCAACAACCACGCCCATTGCACTAAAAAGCAAAACGAAAGCAATCGTCAGTACGCATGTAACAAAAGAATAGGTCAGACTATACCATGCGTAAGCTTTATTCTGTTGTTTGGATCGGACGAACGAAGTAAGCAAATCATAACCATAATAGATGGTAGGATAAAGTACTGTCGCCACAATATACGTTTTTGACTGTGGAAAGGGAAGCACCAATAAACAGACACTTACACAAAAGAGAGTAGTAATTAAAATCTCAAAAACAACACCATATTTGAGAGCAAAAGCTAAATATGCCTTGTCTTCAGATGTTGTTTCTTTGCCTGAACACACCTTTAATAAAGCTGTTGACATACCTAGTCCAAGGAATAATGTTAGGTAACCATATAGTGTTTCTGAATATGTCAAATAAGCATAGTCCGTTTTGTCAACTATTCTCGCAACAACAACACTCGATATCATGGCGACAGCCTTATTAAAGAACGTACCAACGAATACATGAGCGAAACCGTCCTTTAAAAGATTCTTAATCACTTGGATATATCTTATGCTATCCATATTTACTTCTGCTTTTTTGATGTTAAATCACTGATAATTGTATTCACACGATGCTTCCATAGATTGCGTTCCCACAGTGATTTCTTGACAGCATTTAGATACTGCTGGTATGTCGAATCTGATGACAGTATTTCGTTAACAGCTGAACATACCTCATCTACATCTGGCCCAACTACCAGCCCTATTTGTTCACTCGTAACAATATCACTCAAAGCCTTGCTGTTGATAGCCACAACCGGAAGCCCGTAGCTTATATATTCAAAGACCTTTACAGAAACAGCGAACTCATTATAAGGTATTTCTTTCTTGGGCATCACAAAAGCTACTGAAGCTCTACGGTATAGTGATTCTAGTTCTTTTCCTGAGGCATGATGTACTTCCAGCCATTCGGCATTCTTACAAGGGTGCTCTACTTGTGCCCACTCATCTTCCCTGCATACCAATATCAGCCGGAAAGAATTGTCCTGCCGATGCAAGAGTTGGCACGAATCTAACAGAAGGGGGGAGTCGTAGTGTCCTATAACTCCCCCCACGTAGATTCCTACATGGGCACGCTCTTTTTTTTCAGATAGACAATTCTCACCTGCTGGCGGCAAAACCCTTTTGTCTTTGTAATCGAATAACTTAGTTGCCTCCATGGATGGGAAATAAACTATATCGCAGTTTTTTATAACCCTATCGGTTAAATATTGAAGCACATCTAATCCGTAGTCCTTAAGATGCCCCACAATTCCTGTCTTCCTTGGAAACTGTTCGGGAAATTTCCTGTAAAAGTCGCGATAAAAATATGCCATAGGAATACCAATCTGGTGAATACGCTTTATCAAAGTCCTGTCACTATGCTGGACAATTGGATATGTTGGCGACTCTATATAGCACAAGTCTAGCCTTACATGCTTAAGTTCTTTCAGCATATTTTTCACCTTTCGAACTCTATCTGAGTTAAACTGATTGCCAGAAAGTACTATCACTTCATGACCTGATTCGCTGAAAGCCTTAAGAATTTTTGCTGGTCTAACTGATGAGCCTGAAAGCAGTTTCTTATCATCAACGTAATTAATGTATAATATTCTCATATTTATTTATGACCTTACTTGAAGCGGTTTTATTACAACATTCTTCACAACATTCAAGCCCTCCACCAAGATATTAGTTAATACTCAATTTAGAGCATACCCTTTTTATAAGGCACCAGAATGGATATCTCACAAAAAAAAATGTTATTAAATCCGATTGTTTTTTAACTATTGGCATACAGCCAAGTTCATATTTTGCGGTGCCAAACTCAAAAAATCTCTGCAACCGTTAAAAATTCCGGTAAAAAATTTGCCAAGATAATCCCATGCAAACCTGCCTTGCAACTTCACCGTGCTGATTAAGCTGTGATACACGGCGGCACTTTCCGCTCCCTCATCGCTTCCGAAGTGCAGGGAGTTCTTGCGTGCAAGTTTCAATGTAACCTCTATAGCATTCGTCCCAGTAGAACCGCAACAGTTCATTTATAATCCCCATAGAAATCTTTTCTACAATAAGACCGAACCTGAAATTCGAATTTTTCGAATATTTCAAATGTTTCTTCCATATTCACATATCATTTTGAATTTTCTTATTAGCAAATGGAGCGAGTGTCAGATAGAGCATTAAGAAATAATTGGTATTTATCAAATTAGCCAACAACCCATAAGTGTTGATTGACAATGACACGAGTGTAATAGCCAGTGCATATTTTACGCTAGGATTTTGAAATGTAGCAATAGTTCCCTCATAAAGTCTAAATGCCATGATATAACCGAAAGTGGAAATGATGGCCGCTAAATATCCGAAGCAAAACATACAGCCACCGACCAACCCCGTGTTACATCCTGCAGCCCACCCTAAATACACTTCACCAATCATCCGAGAAATAGGTTTCTCGACATAAATAGAATGAAATCCTAAAAGAGTTGAAGTCCTGTCATACATAGACCGCAGGAAGTCAGGGGTGTGAGTTGAAAAATAATCAAAATAGAACCCACTTATTCGATTCGGAACAATGGTGTACCGACGGAATACATCATTGAACAACAACCCCACGTCAATAACATTCACTTCTATCAGAAGGAGTACTGAGATAAGCATCATCGCTATTGGAGTCTTATTGCTATCTATACGAAAGATACCCACTACGAGAGCTCCCAATTCAAGAAATACGAATATTCGATTAGCTTCAATTAAAAACAACGAAAATTCGGCTATCACTAAAATTGCAGACAATACCCACTTGCGGTGATATGAATAGTAAGCAGTCAACAGAACTATCAAATAAGCAGCCCAAAGTTTTATGTTAACAATTATCCAGTGTGTGCCAGCATTCGTTGCCTCCGCTCTTACCTCATACACATCCAACAGCGTTTCCTGAAAACTTGCAATTGAGAAGGACTTATGGTGATAGAGCATTAGCATTGCCGTAACAATGAGAGAAATAATCGTTAGCATTTTTAAATAACTATCTATATTTCTCATCCTAAAATATTTCGAGAATGGACTGCCCTGCTTTGGTTTTATCCTTTTCATCCACCACTCCATCATCAGCCAGAATAGAAAGAAATAAAACATATATGACCATGGTTCATTAGTCACTGCTTGTTGAGCTACACCTGGCAGAAAATAGAGCAAGTTCAACATGACCATAATAGTCTCTGTTAAATATATGTTCTTAAGGTTATTTAGTGTTATCCATATGATAACTATAGACTCCAGCAAAGCCCAAATATATTTTGCCTCATTAAAGTTGTAAACAAATAACAATCCCTCATAACTAAATTCAAAAGTATACTGATAATATCTGAGATAAAGGATATGCATAATGAAAGTATAGCCGATGATAAATATCATCGACCAACGTCTTTGAGATATTCCACAAAGAATAGAATTATACATATATTTCCTTATATAGTCTATTTAAGCGCAAAGCAAGCTGTTCCGGTCCATAATTTTCTTTAGCATAATCACGCAGACGAGTTGGTGAACAATGCTTTGGCGCATTCATGAATGACAGAAAAGCATTTTGTAACTGTTCAGCGTCATCAACATCTATCAATATACCATTATCTTCATTGACGAAATCCTCAGGTCCTCCACAACGGGTAGCAATAACAGGAAGTCCTGCAGCCATTGCTTCCACATAAACCACCCCGAAAGTCTCTCCAGCAGAAGGAAGCACAAAGCAGTCACATTCCTCATAAACCTTTACAATTTCCATAGGAGATAAGATACCATGGAACATCACAATGTCATGCAAATCATGTTTCCAGACATACTCCATTAGTACACTACGAAGATGACCATCGCCTATGACATCCAAATGGACATTGTAACCTAATCTATGAATCGCCTCTATTGCTTTAATGGTATTCAATGTTCTTTTACGTTCAATCAGTAACCCCGTTGTAACAAATCTATACCCTTTATGTGCTCTGTGCTCACACTTACAAAAAACATCCAGCTTTATCATATTAGGAATGACTATGGCATCAATACCGGTATAACGCTTGATATTTTGTGATAAAGGATGACTTACTGCCACTACTCTTGCAGCCATTTTATAACCTTTCAAGGCGCATTTTTGCAAGGATTCATTAACATTTTCACAATTCATGGCACTTGAATGCTCCGTTATTACTAAGGGAACATCAATCTTTTTGACTAAAGAAGCAGCCATTTGTCCAATCTCAGTGAAATGAGCATGGACAATATCCGGTTTTTTCCTATTTTTATAAACCTTAGAATATAAATAAGAAAGAGCCTTTGCACCAATAAAACATAATAGTGAAAGGGGAACAGCTCCAATAGGAATACTTATGACATACCAGCGAACTTTCCCTGCGACACCATAAGAGATGCCATAAGGGCGCTTACGCCGAAAGGAGCGAAGATCAATCCCAAAGAATGTAACATCAGTACCTGAATCAGCTAATGCTACAGCTTGCTCAAATGCAAAATTTCCAATGAACGGATATTTTTTCGTCGGTTTCCCTCCACTGACTATTAATACTCTCATATATGTAATTAATTCAAATTTTGCCAAGTAAAATGGTAAATTAGCGGTATTTGTCATTTACTGCTACCGCCTCAATCATTAACAAAAAACATTCAAAGTATTAAAGAAAAACTTCCGAAGTGTGAAGGGTAAAGTGAACAGATATAGGCAGGACTCCCGGATAAAAGTTGAGCATACTTGAGTAAATTATCACGACCTATAAGAGAAGAATATTAAGGTATTAGCCCGAAACGTTTCAATGCTTTAGGCGAAGCATCTTCATAGCTAATCACAGCACCTTTAATCAACTCAAGGTCATCTTGCATAATGGTACCTTTAGCTTTACCGTTCCCAAACAATTCTTTAAAACGTTTACCGGTAATCGTTTTCAAATCAGAACAATCTACAAAACGATCTTTCTCTTTTAGAAAAGCATATTTCTTTGCAGACAATTGGTAGTGCATCTGTTGCCGTCTTGGAGGCAAATTAGGATTTATTTCTGTGTCTATAATAACAACTCCTATGGCATTTCCATCCAAGTCATGTCCCAAGACAACAAAATATTTATTGCGGCCATCATCTCCCGGATTCTTACCCTTGATGTTCTCTTCTTTCCCCAAGTGCATTCTGAACACCTCACCAACAGATACTCTAGACAGCAACATGCGTTCTACCGTTTCTTGCGGTAAAAGGTCTTCAAAGGTTCCTTTCTTCATCTGCCCTGCAAATAATCGTCAATCTCAGATTGTTCTTTCAGATATTCTACAAATCCGGAAGTTGCGCCTCCTGCCTGAGCCATCAATAGCGGATTCATAGGTGATGCACTCCTTGCATCCCATGCCGTTTGCCAAGCTACATCATGCGAATCTTTGGACAATTGCTTGGCATCCTTCGACAAATTTTCTTTTATGGAAGCATCCAGACACGCAAGGTCAGCCTTACTCAACTCATCCATATCCGGTTCTTCGGCAGCTCCTACAAAATAGTAACATTCTGCATTTCCCGGTTTTAATGAATCCGCTAATTGCCGTAACAAAGACCCTTTTACAGCATGAGCCGAATTTGTTGCAACCTTCACGGCATCATACAAAAAAGAAGGAACAGGACCACGCTCCAACGCACAGAACGTATCCTTCACCAGATGCTTCCCATAAGTAGCATAATGTTGGCGTTCCGCAAAATATAGAATTTTGAACAAATGGATGAAATCCAACTCGCCACATTGCTTTAAAATATAGAGAGTAACAGCTTTTAACTTCAACATGTCATCCGTAGTCATCATTATATCCTCCTATTTTTCACTAAAGAGCAAAGTTCATTCCTCTTTTTGTATTCATACCTGCCGCAAAGATAGTCTTTTCACTACAAACTCCAATACTTCAACGAATGAATCTTGTCTCTATATATTCCTTTAATATCCACAAGCACCGCATGATCGTACGTCATACCCTTAAAATATTTATCATCCAGATTCTTGTATTCATCGTGGGCCACAGCCACAACCACTGCATCATAATTATCCCGTGGTTTTTCCACCAATCGGAAACCGTATTCTTTCTGAACTTCATCACTGTCTGCGTGTGGATCAACCACATCTACATCGCATCCGAAGTCCCTGAGTTCATTAATAATATCAACAACTTTTGAATTACGGATATCCGCTACGTTCTCCTTGAAAGTAACCCCCATCACAAGGACACGGGCACCAAGTACCCCCTTGCCTAACGAAATCAAACGTTTCACAAGTTTCTTGGCAATATATCCGCCCATACTGTCGTTTATATAACGGCCCGCACTGATTATCTGGCAATGATATTTCAACTCGCTGGCTTTCTGAACCAAATAATAAGGGTCAACGCCGATGCAGTGCCCTCCTACCAAACCCGGATAGAATTTCAAAAAGTTCCATTTGGTTCCGGCAGCTTCCAACACATCGTAAGTATTGATACCTATACGGCTGAAAATAATGGAAAGCTCGTTCATTAAAGCAATATTGACATCACGCTGGGTATTTTCAATAATCTTTGCCGCTTCAGCCACTTTTACATTCGGCGCACGATGAACACCCGGTTTTACTACAAGCTCATATACTTTGGCCACAACATCCAAAGCTTCTGAATCGCAACCAGAAACAATCTTAATCGTGTTGGGCAGAGTATGCACCTTTTCTCCCGGATTGATACGCTCCGGAGAATAGCCGTATTTAAAATCTATGCCGGCTTTCAATCCGCTTACCTCTTCCAAAATGGGAAGGCAGTCGTCTTCCGTACAGCCCGGATAGACCGTAGATTCATAAACCACATAATCACCCGGTTTCAAGGCTTTAGCCACTGAACGGGAAGCACCTAACAACGGGGTCAAATCCGGCTTATTGTATTTGTCAATTGGAGTAGGAACGGCTACAATGAAGAAAGAAGCTTCCTTCAGCTTCTCAATAGAGGAAGTAAACTCTATATCTACATTTTCAAAGGCTGAACCATCCAGTTCCCCACAAGGATCAATCCCCTCGCGCATCTTTACCAAACGTGACTCATTGATATCAAAACCAATTACTGAAATCTTCTTTGCAAATTCCAGAGCAATGGGCAAACCTACATAACCTAAACCGACCAATGCCAGTTTAGCCTCTTTATTTACTAACTTATTATACATAACCTTCAAACAAAATTAAAAATTAAAGAACTAAAAATTAAAGTTTAGCAACCTTACCTTCTTTCAACCGATAACGTTCCTTACTCTCCGGACAGACTGCAACCCCATCTTCATCAAAGTCAAGCCTATGACCGTATTCACTCATCCAACCCATCTGACGGGCAGGATTACCAACCAATAAAGCATAAGCAGGAACAGTTTTAGTAACTACCGCACCAGCACCGATAAATGCGTATTCACCAATATCGTGTCCACAAACGATGGTGGCATTGGCACCAATAGTGGCACCTTTGCCAACATGAGTTTTGGCGTACTCGGATTTACGGTTGACAGCACTACGAGGATTGGTAACATTGGTAAAGACACAAGAAGGACCTAAAAAAACATCATCTTCACACGTCACACCAGTATAGACTGATACATTGTTCTGAACCTTTACATTATTCCCTAATACCACATCTGGAGAAATCACCACATTCTGACCGATATTGCATCTTTCTCCAAGCACACATCCGGACATGATATGACTATAATGCCATATCTTTGTACCCGCACCAATCCGGCAACCATCATCGATGGTTGCTGTTTCATGAGCAAAAAAATCTTGCATAGGTGTATTTATTTAAAGAAATCTTTTATGCTATCAATAACCAAATCCTGCTGCTCAGTAGTCAGTTCGGTGTGAACAGGAAGGGAAAGAACGGAATATGCCAATTTTTCAGCATTATCCAAAGACTCTGCAGCACGTGTTATTTTTTGGAATGCCTCTTGTTGCTGTAAGGGCAACGGATAATAAATCATACTAGGAATACCGGCATCTGCCAAATGCTGTTTCAAGGCATCACGTTTACCATCTAATACCTTCAAAGTATATTGATGATAAACATGAGTACTTTGAGGCAACTCTTCCGGCGTAATGATGCCTCGCACATCCTTCAAATGTGAAGTGTAATATTGTGCCGCTTCACGGCGAGCAAGGCAATATTCATCCAAATGTTTCAATTTGGCGTTCAAAACCGCAGCTTGAACAGTATCCAGACGAGAATTGCATCCGATAACCGCATGGTGATACTTTATCCGCTGACCATGATTGGCTATCATACGAAGCTGTTCGGCCAATACATCATCATTGGTAAGGATTGCTCCTCCATCACCATAACAGCCCAAATTTTTTGAAGGGAAAAATGAAGTACATCCTATATGACCAATGGTACCGGTATGTTTCTTAGTGCCATCGGAAAAAGTATATGTAGCACCGATGGCTTGTGCATTGTCCTCCACAACATACAAGTGATGTTTTACAGCAAACTGCATGATAGGCTCCATATCACAAGACTGACCGAAAAGATGTATCGGGATAATAGCCTTTGTCTTCGGGCTTAGCGCCTTTTCCAAATTGGCAGCTGTCACATTAAAAGTGGCATAATCTACATCCACCATCACAGGAATCAAACCTAAAAGGCCAATCACCTCTGCAGAAGCAACATACGTAAATGCAGGCACTATAACCTCATCTCCCGGTTTCAAGCCTAAAGACATCAATGCTATCTGAAGAGCATCTGTCCCGTTACCACAAGTTATTACATGTTTACAACCGGAATAAGTTGCCAGATTGGAAGCGAATTCTTTTACTTGAGGGCCATTAATAAAAGCAGAAGTTTCAATGACTTGCCGAATACCCGTATCCACTTCCTTTTTTATCTTTAAATATTGACCATGAAGGTCAACCATTTGAAGTTTCATATCCATAACCATTTCATTCTCAAGAATTATTTACCACCCAAATGGATGTTTGGCTAAAGGCAGTTTTGCCAAAGGATGGTAGTCACCTTTCAAACCGATGGGTTCTGCATGACGAATATCATACACGATATTGATTGCATTACGTGCATCCTCAATACCAAAACCTTTACCGGCAAGAATATCCTTATAGCTTTCAGTGTGCAATTCCGTAAAACCTTTGCTGAATTCAAATTCTTCACCGTCAATATTGATTGTACGATAAGTAAGCTTCTCCCCTTGTACTGCATTTTCAGGAAGATTGTCTGAGTTTATACTTAAAAAATAACGGACACGCGCTCTTTCCAACTCCAGATATCCTGCTGCACGGTCATGTGTATATACATGAACAATATTCTTCTTTACAGGACCAAACACCCATGAAAGCATATCATAAAAATGCACGCCGATATTGGTCGCAATTCCCCCACTCTTGTGTACATCACCTTTCCAGCTTGTATAATACCAATTGCCACGTGAAGTGATATACGTCAAGTCCACATCATAAATTTTATCTTTAGGACCGTTCTCTATTTTCTTCTTCAAATCAATAATAGACTGGTGCAGACGAAGTTGAAGTATTGTATAAATATGGTGTCCGGTTTCTTTCTCCACTTCTTCCAAGGCATCCACATTCCAAGGATTCAAGACCAAGGGCTTTTCGCAAATCACATCAGTCCCCAAACGCAACCCATAACGCATGTGTGCATCATGAAGATAATTAGGAGTACAAATAGAGACATAATCAACTTGCTTGTCAGTACCTTTCAGTTTCGTACAGTGACGGTCAAACAATTCATGTTCGACAAAAAAGGATGCTTCCGGAAAAAAACTATCCATAATCCCAACACTGTCAAATTTATCATAAGCCGCAACCAAGCGGTTTCCGGTGTCCTTGATGGCACGCAGATGACGGGGAGCAATGTAACCCGCCGCTCCAATTAATGCAAAATTTTTCATTGATTATAATTGTAATATTAAGAACCTGATAGATTTGCGGAAATTTATTCTTGCACTTCTTCCCACGGATATTGATTCTCCTCGAAATTTCTCAATTCTTCTATTATTTCCTTCTGTTCATCCGTTAAGTCTGAAATATTCCACGTTTCAATAAGTTGATGTGCTTCATGAGCCAATTCTTCATCATACGTTTCACTATATCCCCATGTCAGTAAACGCATTTTTAATAAAGATGCCGGAAGTTGACTCATAATATTGTAGATACGATCCAAAATAACCTGTTTTTTCCGCTCCTTATCTCCATTATCATAGATAGTGGCATTATACCCCATCAGCAGAGCAAGACACAGATTTCCCTCTTCTTCAATATCAGAGCTTTGTTCGGAAAATAAAGAATCGGAACGGGTCAGAACTTCTTTATTTAAACGACAGAATTCATCAGAATAAATAGGACTACCATTCGTATCCAAATACATAAGTTCATGAGCCATCCGTTGAAGCTCAAGAGCACGGGAAAGTAAAGAATTCATCTTTATATTGATTTTTTATTATTTATCGGAAAGAAAAAATATCCTTCAAGAAGATTAGGATGACAGAGAGTCGCTTAGTCATTAATTGCCTTCAGATAGGATTTGGGCACTTTAATGCTTGCTACTAAAACACCCGTAATGCGGATAACAACATAAGTTTTGTTGGCTTCTGTGGCGATTTCACCTTCAATGCCGCTAAACTCCCCTTTGACAACTGTAACCTTTTTGCCAACGGTAAGAGGTTCATTGTCAAAACAAACACCTTCGGGATTCAAATCCATGACGAACATGAAATCCTGCATTTGTTTATCGGGAACAACCAGCATGGAATGAGTGGAAAAATCCTTCATATAAAAAACCTGGACACCATAAACATTATGTATGTCACAAGCAGACTGTTTGGTGGCATGAATAAAAATCAATCCACGGGCAACCGGAACCACGTTACGCTTCCGACGGTACTTCAACTGTGAAATTACAGTTCGAGTAGGAAGATAACACTCCACATCAATACCTTCCTCCAGATTAAGATTTTCGATACGCTTCTTAACTGCAAATTCTTGTTTGCTTAGTGTACGGGCTGCGAACCAATATTTCTGTGTTTCAACCACTTGTAGGAGTTTAATAAATAATCGGAAGTTTGTTTTGGGTACGCTTCGCGGTCCGATTGAGTCATTTACTCTTTCGAACCGTATCTGCAGACAAGCGCTTATAAAACGTTGTTACCGAACGAATTAGAAGTAGAAAAGCGTTCAATAGACGTTCGTTTAATGAACGTCTATTTTTAAGAAAATAAGTAGAGGCATAAAAGTTAAAAAGGAACAGAACTTTAAGATGTTAAATATCAGACTTATATTATTGTAAATCAATATATTAATATGAAATAAAAATTACTTTGGAAATATTTTTATTAAACATTTTGTTAGTTCAAAAAATACGGCTTATCTTTGCGTTCATTAAACGAACGTTTAAAAAACGCCTCCAACATCTCCTCCATCTTTCTGTGTTACAGGTTTATTCAAGCAAAACAAAAACAGTATACATGAACAGATACAAACAATTAATAACGTGCAATACACGATACTAACAACGTGTCCTACAAAAAACAAATATCGTGTCCGCAGGATATTAACTTCCTGCAAACACGATATTAATTCGCTTTTACACAAAACTATACGAGGCTAACTACCTGCTGCAACAACCCCGACAATTCGAAAGTAGCATTCTTAATATCCGAAATCCGGTTCTTGCCTTCTGTCGTAAGAGAAAAACGCATCTGACGCTTATCTTCCTTACCTATCAGACGGGTAATGAGCTTCTTTCCCTCGACAGAGCGAATGACCTTTGAAGTGTTGGAGGCAGACAAACCCAGTGCCTCGGCTATCTCACTAGAGGTAAGCTTAGGAGTATTGAGCAGCGTGCACAACAACATTCCTTCATTCAGCGATAAATCATACATCTGCGTAAACTGCACCTCGAACTCGGCAATAGCCCGATAAACATCACGGATTTTACATAAAGTCTCCATATCTTGTCCTCCTATATAAATAAGTTCACATTTGCCTTGTCCGCACGTTCCATATAGGTAGCCACGCCGCCGATGGTTACTTCATCCAGAAGTTCTTCGTGCTGGATGCCCATCATATCCATAGACATCTGGCAAGCAATGAATTCCACTCCCTGCGCCAATGCCTGCGAGCGCAACGACTCCAAAGAATCCACTCCCTTGCGCTTCATCAAGAAGCGCATCATGCGGCTGCCCATGCCAAACATATTCATCTGCGACAACTTCAGTTTCAAAGAGCTGGACGGCAGCATCATGCCGAACATCTTGCCGAAGAAGTCCTTCTGCACACTGGGTTTCTGCACTTTCTTCAAGACGTTCAGTCCCCAGAAGGTGAAGAAAATGGTTACTTTCTGTCCCGTTGCCGCTGCTCCGTTTGCTAGTACGAAGGTTGCCAGCGCTTTGTCCAGGTCGTCACTGAACAGAATCAGCGTCTTTCCCCTACCCCTGGCTGCGGAAACATTGGAAGCAGATGTACAAGCCGGAGCACCTTTCTCGATGACTACCGTATAGCGTCCTTTCTCGTCATGCTTCTCTATCAATTTATTTCCCGTCGTATCACACCAGGCAGAAGCATCGCGTGCAAAACCGGCATCGGTTGCCACAATCTCCACACGCTCGCCCACAGCAATGCTATCCATCGCCTTTTTCACCTGCATGATAGGTCCCGGACATTGCAAACCGCAAGCATTTATCTTCAACGTTTCCTTCTTGGACACTGATGCATCCGCAGGAACATCATCAGTAGCAGCCTCTACCGAAGAAGAAGAGCCGCCGCCTGCCGGAGCAGATGGAAACGGCAGAGGTGCTGTTGCCGTGGAGTAGGTCTTATAACCACCTATCAGATTGCGCACATTGCGATAGCCGCGCCCCATCAAGATGCGCAGGGACAGATAACCGCGCAGACCCACAGCACAGAAAAGCACTACCGGCTTGTCTGTAGGTATCTCTGCCAAATGTTCGCGCATTTCGTCCAACGGAATATTGACGGCTCCCGGAATGGTGCCGAAAGAGAATTCCTCGGGCGTACGGGTATCTATCAGCATCACTTTATCCTTCTCTTCTACCAGCTCGCGCCAAGAGATGACAGGCATAGCACCGCTGATAATGTTCGATGCTACATAGCCGCCAATAGCGATGGGGTCTTTGGCCGAGGAGAAAGGAGGCGCATACGTGTGCTCCGTCTCCATCAAATCGTAGACTGTGCCACCCCGCTTGATGAGTCCGGCTATCTGGTCGATTCGCTTGTCCACTCCCTCGTAACCGATACATTGCGCACCATAGAGTTTACCGGTTTTGGGATGGAAAGTCAGTTTCAAGGTCAAAGGCAGGGCATCCGGATAGTAACCGGCATGAGATGCCGAGTGAGTCACCGAGCTTTGATATTCCATGCCCCACTGCTTCAAGCGTTTGGCTGCAAGGCCCGTAGAGGCTACCGTCATGTCGAATACTTTGGCAATGGAGGTGCCGATAGCTCCTTCGTAGGAAACAGTATTGCCAAACACCATATTATCAGCAACGATACGTCCCTGGCGGTTGGCAGGATTTGCCAGATAATTGAGCCAGGGCTTTCCGGTCAGCGGATGAGGATATTCGATGGCATCGCCCACGGCATAGATGTCTTTTTCGGAAGTCTCCAAGTGTTCGTCTACCCAGATACCGCCCATCTCGCCCAGTTTCAAGCCGGCTTGTTGCGCCAATGCAGTGGCAGGACGCACACCGATGGAGAGTAACACCATATCGGCAGGAATGGCCTTTCCGCTTTTCAGGAATACGGTGATTCCGTTGTCCGTACGCTTGAAGTGGGTTACGCCTTCTTCCAGATAGAGGGAGACACCTTTCTGCAACAGATGCTGATGAATAGGTGCCGCCATAGAGAAGTCGATAGGCGCCATCACCTGATTACCCATTTCGACTACAGACACATGAACACCGGCATGATGCAGGTTCTCCGCCATTTCCAATCCGATGAAACCGGCACCTACCACCACGGCGCGTTTCACCTGCTTGTCCGAGATATAAGCCTTGATATGGTCGGTATCTTCTACATTGCGCAACGTGAAGATGCCTTCGGAATTAATGCCTTCCAAGGGGGGCTTCACGGGGTTAGCACCGGGAGAAAGCAAAAGTTTGTCATAGCTTTCATCGTACTCCTTGCCTTCCGCATTGCGTATGGTAACGGTCTTGTTTTTGGGATGGATGGCGATTACTTCATTCTGCACACGCACATCAATGCGGAAGCGCTTGCCGAAAGATTCGGGTGTCTGTACCAACAGCTTCTCGCGCTCTGCTATCACTCCACCTATATAATAAGGTAAACCACAATTAGCATACGAGATGTAAGGGCCTTTCTCCAATAAAAGGATTTCAGCCATTTCGTCCACTCTTCTCAGTCGGGCGGCTGCCGTGGCTCCACCTGCTACACCGCCAATGATTACATATTTCATAATTCTTCGTTTTTTAAGTTTGACGATGCAAAGAAAATAATTATTTTCAATAAAACATAATTTCCAAAGGAAAATATTATTAAAAGACTCATTTTTAATAAGAATAGGCATAAAAAAACGGATTATTACAAGTTTTTACACCTATAATAATCCGTTCAGTATGCAAGTTTTTATAAGCTTACCAACCAAGCCGAGCAAGACCGACAGCACTATACCATGAAGTAGAACGATAAGCGGCATTAGCAGCTTGAGCAGCAGCAGAAGTGGCAGTGGAAGGTATATAATGGCTAACCCCATTTGCCCGCTTCATGGAGAACATACCAACAGACATCGAATAAATCATCGGTGTTTTTTTCCAACAGACAGAAGCTGCATCATATGCTTGCTTCCATTCATCCAAGGCAACTTCATCCACAACGAGTTTTTCCATCATTTCTACGAAATCATAATAGCCTACATAATAAGACGATCCTACTTTACGCTGATCATAATCAAAGACCGATGACCGAAGAACTTCTCTATCTGCTGTCACTCCCGACAAAGCATTTGCTGTAGCAGCAGCTAAGTTCTCAAGCTCAGAAGATTTCAGCACATCTATAGCAGTGCCCATTGTCCAATTGCTATTACTTCCTATTTTTCCAGTATAAATTTCATCATAAGCAGCAAAAGTCCCAATAGCCATTTCTACCGCTGCACCTTTCTGAAATATAAATGGAAACATTCTATCATAGGCAGCACCAGGACCTGGATTCTCAGCAGGGAAACCAATATAGTAATCGCAACAATCACGCAACTCATACGCGACTTCCACCGACTGCATAAAGCAAGCATCAAACATAATAAAATCAAAATGAGGAGCGTTCTGTAATACTAACTTCAAGTCCTCAATATTCATATAATGCCCTCCTCCAGTCTTATCATTTCCTATCCAGCGAGTAGAAGGCAATGGAGTAGGTATCCATCCTTCCCCATGCGACCAATAAATCAAACCATAACTTTCCGCTTTATATAAAGAATTCCCAAACACATCATTGAATACCTCTTGCGTCTCAGCGACTCCGCACGAATTTCTATCTTCGTATTCTTTGACTATTGTTTCAACAACAGTACCACCTTTATTTTCAATTTCAATCAAACGAGGAAATCCCGTATCTATATACACCAATAAATGCATATCAGATGTATTATCAATTGAAGCCATCCCAGCTTTCAATTCCTCCAAATCCCCATCCGTAAAGCTAGCCAATGGATTTATACTATTATCCGCTGCCATATATACCAGCACAGTACGTTTCCCATCAACCGGAGGATCAGGTATCGGGTCATCACCACGACACGCCGACATGAACAAGGGGAAAACGAAGAAAAAAAGAAGATATAGTTTTGTTTTCATACTTGAAATCTTATTCCTGCGGTTTTGCAAATGTGAAAGCCTCAGGCTTCACCACCTGCAAAACCATATTCTTACTCTTCTTATACTTACCTTTTACCTTTACAGCCTCTTTTTCCAACTTTTTCCTGTTTTCAGAGAAATAAATCATGCAAGTATAGTCCGGCTTCTTCAGATTATACTCCAGATAATTCTTGAGCTGGTAAGTGTATAAATCACGCTTGGGCAAGAATCCATTCTTATCCAGCTCTACGCTGTCCAATACCTGGATGTCTGTATAATATACGATGGAGTCATTGAAAGAAGCCGCCACACCAAAAGCATATACAGCCTTTTCCTTATCTTTCATTGTAAAAGCCGAGCACAACGCAAAAACCAAAGCTACGGCACAAAGTATACGAACGTATTTCATTGAGTTATGAGTTATAAGTTATGAATTATCAATGGGGGCAAAGATATAAAAAAAACCGCACGCCTACTAAAGACGTACGGTTTTTTAATTCCTTCTATTTGTCGGAAACTGATATTTCTTATTTATCCCAAATAAGATTTGAGCAATTTACTACGATTACTTTGTCTTAATCTTCTGATTGCTTTTTCTTTAATCTGGCGGACGCGCTCACGTGTGAGACCGAATTTGTCGCCAATTTCCTCTAATGTCATTTCCTGCTGTCCGATACCGAAAAACATCTGTATGATTTCTTTTTCCCTATCGGTTAACGTAGAAAGAGCTCTATCAATTTCCCTCGCAAGAGACTCGTTCACCAAAGAGCGGTCGGCCATAGGGGAGTCGTCGTTGACCAGCACATCGAGCAAGCTGTTGTCCTCTCCTTCTACAAAAGGTGCGTCCACCGAAATGTGACGGCCGGACACCTTCAGCGTATCAGAGATTTTGTCAACAGGGATTTCCAGTTCATCGGCAAGCTCTTCAGGAGACGGACGACGTTCGTTTTCCTGCTCGAACTTGGAGAAGGCCTTGCTGATTTTATTCAGCGAGCCTACCTGGTTCAACGGAAGACGTACAATACGCGACTGCTCTGCCAAAGCCTGCAGAATGGACTGACGTATCCACCATACTGCATAACTGATGAACTTGAAACCACGTGTTTCATCGAACTTTTCGGCAGCCTTGATCAGTCCTAAATTACCCTCGTTAATCAAGTCGGGCAAACTCAAACCTTGGTTTTGGTACTGCTTGGCCACAGATACAACGAAACGCAGATTGGCACGTGTCAATTTCTCCAGTGCAACACGGTCACCCTTGCGGATGCGCTGAGCGAGCTCTACCTCTTCTTCGACTGTAATGAGGTCTTCGCGACCGATTTCCTGCAAATACTTGTCAAGAGAAGCGCTCTCTCTGTTAGTGATACTTTTTGTAATTTTAAGTTGTCTCATTCTTATAATACAGATTTGGGTTGCAAAGGTACGACAAATTATTTTGTTACAATAATTTCATCCCAACTTTTTCACCTTATTTATATCTTATCCTATATAACAAAAAGGATGCCGGTATGTATTGTACCGACACCCCCTTTTTCGCTATTGTTAGCTAATATTACAATCTTCTTACCTAACTATCCCTATTTTTTATTCTTGAGTCAAATCAACGGCATACATTGCACGTTTTCCTGACGGGAACATACCGGTGATGAACAAACCTTGCTCAGGAGACTTTCTTGCCTCTTTCATCGCCTTTTCCAAATCGTCCACCGTCTTCATCGGCACTCCGTTGGCTTTCAGAATGATGAAGCCCTTGCGGATACCTGCATCGGCCATCTTGCCATTGGTAACCCCGGTAACTTCCAGACCGTAACCCAGGTTCAACTGCTTCTTCAGCTCGGAAGATACGGGCTTGAAGGCTGCACCCAAGATTTCCATTCCGGCATCCTTCACTACCTTCGTAGTGCCTTGCTCATTCTTCAGCGTGATTTCGAATTCCTTTTCCTTCTTGTCACGAACCACTGTTACCTTCACTTTGTCGCCCGGACGGTGTTTTGCCAGCATTTCCTGCAAATCCGAGAACTTGTGAATCTTCTTGCCGTTCAATGCTATGATTACATCATTTTCCTTCAAGATGCCGGCAGCGGAACCACCTTCAACAACTTCGGCCACATAGATACCCTCTTTCACACCAAGTTCGTCGGCCTTCTTCTTCAGTTCTTCGGTCCAACGTTCGTCCATCTGCAGGTCTGTGCTCAAATCACTACCCTTGATGCCAAGGAGCGCGCGCTGCACGGTACCAAACTGTTTCAAGTCGGCTACCACCTTTGTCATAATGCTGGTAGGGATGGCAAAACCATAGCCGGAATAAGCACCCGTGGGTGAGTAAAGCATGGCATTGATACCAACTAGCTCGCCTTTGGCATTCACCAACGCACCACCACTGTTACCTTGGTTGATGGCAGCATCCGTCTGAATGAAAGACTGGATGTTTGCAGCTTGTCCGTTGGAGGCAGAAGAGCCAATGGAACGGGCTTTTGCACTGACGATACCAGCTGTTACGGTAGAGTTCAGGTTGAACGGATTACCTACTGCCAATACCCATTCTCCCACCTTCAACTGGTCGGAGTCACCAACCGGAATTGTCGGGAAGTCATCCCCTTCAATCTTAATCAATGCCAAGTCCGTGCTAGGGTCAGTACCGATGATGCGTCCTTTCAGCTCACGGTCGTCATTCAGTTTCACAGTGATTTCATCAGCACCTTCCACCACGTGATTGTTCGTCACAATATATCCGTCTTTGGAGATGATGACCCCCGAACCGAAACCTACACGCGGCTGGGTCTGTATCTGGCGCTGGCGTCCACGACCGTCTCCAAAGAAGAAGTCAAAAATATCCGGCTGTTCTTGCACCGTCTGAGTCTTGCTCAACTGAGTGGCACGTATATGCACTACAGCATGGAGCGAGCTCTCCGCTGCTTGTGTCAAATCCACAGGCTGGGCATCCGTTGCATGGAAAGCTGCCGGCAGCAGATTATTCGGGTTCTGTTGGAACAACTCGCTGAATGCGGCAGGCTTTTCCTTATTCAGCATCTTATAAGTGGTCAATCCAGCCACTCCAGAGCTCAGGAGCACGATAGCCGCAACTCCAAGGATGTTTTTTGTTGTCTGTTTCATACTATTCTTCCTATTCTTTAAATTGTTAATATTCAAGTTTCGTTTAACATTACGACGTTAAAATAACGACAAAAAACGTTCAGTTATTCCGCTTGTCACTCTTTTTTGTTCTCTTTTAACAGAGGATATTTAGGGCTTAACAGCGGTTAACGGCAAAGACTGACAAATTAGCATTTATGTACGATTGCTGACTGTTAAAGAACTGACAGATAGGGCATAAAAAGACGCATCACCCGTTGCGGCCGAAACGGATGATGCATTTGGGGTAAACAGATGATGCGTTTATACCAAACAGATGATGTGTTCGGGCTGAACGCATCATCTGTTTTTAGAGGGCAGATAGTACCTTAATAATTCAAGTAATCAATGTCCATGTGGTAGTCCCACTGCGGGAAGTAGAGGTTACCTCCCTCCCACTCCACCTCGCCACGCTGGAAGTCGACGGTCTCGCTGCGGGGATACTGCTTTTCGGGCTGTAGCGGCATGCCGTAATCAGTGTTCACAATCATGCGCCAAGAGTCTATACCACCCAGGAAGAAATATTCTTCGTCGGCATTGCGAGCAAAGGCAGGAATGCCGAATGACTGGTCGGCAGGCACCCAACCCACACCCTCAAAATAGACTTCTGCCCAATCGTGCAGATTCCATGCACGGGGATGCATCATGAAGCCGCTCTGGAAATGTGCGGGAATTCCACTGATGCGGCAAAGCGTAATGAACAGCAGGCTGACTTGGCCACAGTCTCCGTGACGGTTGTCCAACACATATTCCGGGATATTCTCAATGGTGGAATATTCGCGTGCAGAAGCCCACGGGAAGTTGTCATTCACCCAACGGAAGATACGTTTGGCTTTCAAGTAGGGGTTGGTTTCACCGGCTGTCAATTTGGCAGCAAGTTCGCGCAAGCGTGGGGAAAAGACGATATGCTTCTCACGCTCGGCAGTATATTCCTTATAAAGGGCGGTCGTCGTATCATAGGGCTGCACGTCTTCCGGCTTCAGATTATGCCATTCGCCGTTGGCGGTAAACTCAAAGGTTTCGGAGAATACGGTCGGTTCGCCTTCGACAGCACGTTTCTCCATGTACAATGTACTGTGACGGCACTCGGGCGACGAAAAGGTGTATTGCGGTTCACTGGCCGAAATGAACTCGACATCCTGCTGCCGAGCCTGGTCCTGACGGGGATAGGGCAACCAGCAACGGATGATTTTCCCGGCAGGCACGGCATTGGTATCCACGGTCAACGTGTAGGTGACGCGCATGCGCTTCGGCGCAACAATGGCCTTGCCCTCCTTCTTCACAGCAGAAATGATTTCGGGCAGGTTCTCCATATTCACTTTCTCGCTGCCACTCGGCGAAGAACCTTCCTTGGCTATCTTGATGTCATAGCAAGTGGAGTCCACACGAAACAGATTAGGTCCGGCATTACGGAAATAGCGTTTCTCTCCATCCAGCATCATGCACTCCAAAGCTTTGGAAGCTTCCCACTGGCGCATCTGCTCATCGGTCACGTCGGGAATATACTTGCGGATATAGTCCTTCACCTGGGATTCCGTCATACAGAAATCCGTAAGCAGACGTTGGTGCAGGTCGTCCTCCCAATTATAGGGCTTGCTCTCGGACTTCGTGCTGCATGCAGAAGCTATCACAAACAGAGCGACGGTATACAATAGCTTTCTCATAACTTCACCACTCCAATACCCGGCAAATCGGGCAACGTTATCTTACCTTTCACAACCTCCATACCCTTGAAACGGTCGTTCGCAATCAGCAGACTACCGTCTAAGTCGGCAAAGTCCACTGCCGGAGAGAATTGAGAGGCAGCGGTAATGGCACAAGAGGTCTCGGTCATACAGCCTACCATCACTTTCATGTCCAATGCACGTGCCAAAGTCACCATCTTCCAGGCTTCGCGCATACCGGTACACTTCATCAGCTTGATGTTGATGCCCGTAAAGGCGCCCTTCAAGCCTGCCACATCCTTCAGACGCTGAATGGACTCATCGGCAAATATGGGTAACGGGCTTTGCTGGGCGACCCATGCGATATCGTCCAATTGTTCCTTGGGCATCGGTTGCTCTATCATGACAATTCCTTTTTCGTGCAGCCAATGTATCATATCGAGCGCATGATGTTTGTCTTTCCAGCCCTGGTTGGCATCAATGGCAATCGGAAGGTCTGTCACCGAACGGATGGTCTCTATCATTTCTTTGTCGTTCTCCCGCCCCAGCTTCACTTTAAGGATATTGAACCGGTCGGCACACTCTTTCGTCTTTTCACGCACCACGTCGGCCGTATCAATGCCGATGGTGAAAGTTGTAGAGGGAGTCTTTTCCTTGTCCAAACCCCATATCTTATACCAAGGGGCTTGCAACAGTTTGCCCACAAGGTCGTGCAAGGCGATGTCCACAGCAGTTTTAGCAGCGGAATCCCCTGCCGAGAGGCTGTCTATATAAGCCAGTATATCTTCCAGCTGAAAGGGGTCTGAGAATTGGCCGATAACATCCTGCACCTTCTTCAGAAAAGCCAGTACACTGTCCATCGTGCCTAATTCGTGTTGCAGGTACGGGGGCATGGAGGCTTCACCATAACCGATAATGCCATCATATTCTATCTCGACTTGAACGTCGGGAGTGGTAGTACGCGAGTAGGTGGCCACTGTAAAGACATGGCGCAATTTCAGTTCATAGGGGAAGAAACGCAGTTTCATTTTGGGGGTTACACCTGCCCTACTGTTCACGTTGAACAAGGAAGGAGCGTCATTTCCTCCGGCAAATACATGATTGATTGCCATGCCTGAGCCGAGTGCGGCAAAAGCGGCGGTTTTCAGGAAATCTCTTCTGTTTGACATAATTGTGTGTGTATTAAATGTGCCAATATGCTAATGGGCTAATGTGCCAATGGGCTGCGCTATGTATATGCTACGTTATGTTTGCACCGTCACGCCGCAGGTCATTGGCATATTGGCACATTAGCACATTATTACATTGAATAAAATGGATTCGTTTCCGTTGTATTGAGCGACGCCTCCTTATTTATATAAGGTAACACGCGCGTAGCGAACAACAGTCTACCGAGGTTGTATTCATCGAACAGCTCGTCGTCGGGGCTGAAGCTATTGACGCGCACATCGCCTTGCGAATGGATGAAACGCTTGTTGCCGATATACATGCCGACATGTACCACACGTTCCTTGCGTTCCGGCGTCGCCTTGCGCCCGAAGAAAATCAAATCGCCCGGCTGGAGGTTACTGAAATCAGGAGCGATATCGATATGCTCGCCCACGTATGCCTGCTGGGAAGCATCCCGCGGAATGATGATGTCGTGCATGAAAAGAACGGTGCGCATGAAGCCGCTACAATCCACCCCTTTGGAGGAAGTGCCAGCCCAAAGATAAGGGATGCCCATCATGCTATGCGCCGTGGCTATAATGCTGGCGGCATCCTGCTTCAAGGTGGCACGCCATTTCTTCTCAGGCATGGAGATAGATTTGGAGATATATCCCTGACGGCCGTCGGGATAAGCCACCTTATAAAAGGCACCTTTTGTCCCCTCCCACTTCAGGCGGTTTCCTGCAGCAACATCAGAGACGGTCTGCGATGCCTGGCTGGGCTGTGAGTAGACAAAGCCATAATGCGAAGTCACCACTATTTTCTCTGCATTGTTCCAAGCGGTCAGCTCTTCCCGCGTGACGGGATGTATGCCTACTCGGTGTACCCATGCAATGTAGTTGTCCGGTGTCTGGATACGGTACCAGCCGTCGCGCTGCAACACCCGCACCGGCATACCCATCAAGCCTTGCGTCATCATTTCCGAAGAGAAATCCGGGGCTACCCGAAGATTGCACACAGACACATTGACAATGCCATACGTCTTGCCTTCAAGTCCGGCCTCATCCGGAAGCACTTGCAGACAATCCATCACCGCATATCCTTTCTTTGCCAAACCATCCAGCAAAGCCGTCTTTGCCTCTGCCGAAGTGGTGACACCACGCAACATCACATTCTTTCCGGAGAAAGAGTAATCCACATCGAACAAAGCCACGCGCTTGTCCGGTGCAAACTTTTGTTTCAAACTGTCAGCGAGTTGCGCCACTTCTGCAGGTATTGTACGGTCACCCACTTCCGAAGCGACAGCAAAAAGCGGGATTAACAGAAATAAAGAAAAAAGAGAGGATAACTTTTTCATTGGCCAAAAGGATTTGGGGGTTATTACTAATAGCAAAGCTACGAATTTATTCCGAAATAGATACATGTTTTTAAGATAATTAAGGGTAAAGAATGAAGAATGAAGGATTCATCCGTACTGCATCCGCACACTGCACAACAAATTCTTCATCCTTCATTCTTCATTCTTCATTAATATTCCGTATCTTTGTACCCTATAAAGCAGTTGGTCGGTCTGTCGCTTGCGCCTCGTGCGTATGAGGAAAGTCCGGGCAACACAGAGCGTCCCACTTCCTAACAGAAAGCTGTCCGTGAGGGTAGAGTAACGTAGAAGAAAATAACCGCCGTCGCCCTTGGGCTACGGTAAGGGTGAGAAGGTGGGGTAAGAGCCTACCAGTCTTGTGGCGACACAAGGGCTGTGCGTCTTGGGAGTTGTAAGGTCATGTAAACCGACGTTATGAGAGTTGCTCGCTCCATGTCGGAGGGTAGACCGCTAAAGCTTGTATGGTGACATGCGGCTCAGATAAATGACAGACACTTCTTTAATGGAGAATGGATAATGAAGAATGGATAATTCCTAATTAGGCTTTTTCAGAAACAGAAGAACAGAACCCGGCTTACAGACTGACTGCTTTTTTATTGACAATGGATAATCGAGATAATAGCATGAACAAGCGTATTGCTGCCCTTTGGAAATTCCTCACCTACGACATCTGGCGTATTACGGAAGATGAAGTCACGCGAACGACCTTTTCCGTATACAATATCATCAAGACGATTTATCTTTGCATCAACCGCTTCACCAAAGACCGGATAGTAAACAAAGCCTCGGCGCTGACTTACAGTACGCTGCTTGCCATCGTGCCTATTCTTGCCATTTTGTTTGCCATAGCCCGCGGTTTCGGATTCGATAATCTGATGGAAAGCCAGATTGTCAACGGTTTCGGCGGTCCTACGGAAACCACGGAAGTCATCCTGCAATTCGTGAATTCGTATTTGTCTCAGACCAAGAGTGGAATATTCATCGGAGTGGGTCTGATTATGTTGCTGTGGACAGTCCTGAATCTAATCAACAATATGGAAATCACCTTCAACCGCATCTGGCAGGTGAAAAAGGCGCGCAGCATGTACCGCAAAATAACGGATTACTTCTCTATGCTTCTGCTGATGCCCATTCTGCTGGTGGTGTCCGGTGGTCTTTCCATCTTCATGAGTACGATGGTGAAGAACCTCGAAGACTTTACCCTGCTGGCTCCCGTCGGCAAGTTTATGGTGCGCCTCATCCCCTTCGTGCTGACCTGGTTCATGTTTACAGCACTGTACGTCTTTATGCCGAATACAAAGGTCAAGCTGAAACACGCACTCATATCCGGTATTCTGGCAGGTACGGCACACCAGGCATTCCAATTCCTTTACATCAGCAGCCAGTTGTGGGTTTCCCGTTACAATGCCATCTATGGTAGTTTTGCCGCCCTTCCGATGTTTCTGCTATGGTTGCAGGTATCCTGGACCATCTGCCTATTCGGTGCCGAACTGACCTACGCCGGACAGAATATCCGGAACTTCAGCTTCGACAAGGATGCACGCAATATCAGCCGGCGCTACCGCGATTTTATCTCCATCCTGATAATGTCTCTCATAGCCAAGCGCTTTGAACAAGACGTCCAGCCCTATACAGCCGAAGAGATATCCGAAGAGTGCCAGATTCCCATCCGGCTGACACACGAAACCCTTTATGAATTGCAGGAAATCAACCTCCTACATGAAGTGGTGACCGATGAAAAGAGTGAAGACATCGCTTACCAGCCTTCCATGGATATCAACAAAATGAATGTGGCCCTCCTACTGGACAAACTGGACACGCACGGCTCAGAAGATTTCAAAATTGATAAGGAAAATGAATTCAACAACCAATGGGGAGCATTGCTGAAGGCACGGGAGGAATACTACAAGAATGCAAGCAAGGTGCTGCTGAAGGATTTGTAAGCACGCGGAAGTCTTTCCGGAAACTCCGTATCTGCTTTCTTTTTGATTATTTTTTAGACGCGGATGACGCGGATTGGAATATTAAAAAAATCCGCGTCATCTGCGTCATCTGTGTCTAAAAAGTAAATCACCGATATTTCTCAGGCTCCACGGCACGAGTCATATCATAGGCACGGTCACTCTGACGGGATGCCACTAATTGCAGGAAATCGTCCATAGTGCCGTTACCTTATTTATATTGTATCATGCGGCTGATGTACTTACCAATGATATCGAACTCCAGATTCACCACACTGCCCACTTTGAAAGCATGGAAATTGGTATGCTCAAAGGTGTAAGGAATAATGGCCACCTGGAAAGTATCGTCGGTGGGATTGCACACGGTCAGGCTGACACCATTGACCGTTACCGAGCCTTTGTCTACCGTGATGTAGCCGCGCTTTGCCATCTCCTTGTCAAAAGCATACCGGAAAGTAAAGTAATAGCTTCCTTCCGCATCCTTTATATCGATGCAAGTGGCAGTCTGGTCCACATGTCCTTGAACGATATGGCCATCCAGCCGGCCGTTCATCATCATACTACGCTCCACATTCACTTCATCTCCCACCTGCAACAAGCCAAGATTGGAACGGTCCAGCGTTTCCTTCATGGCCGTCACGGTATAGGTATCATCTGTCAGACTGACTACCGTCAGGCAAACACCATTGTGAGACACACTCTGGTCTATTTTTAATTCACTGACGAATGAACACTTGAAAGTAAAATGTACATTCTCCTGGTCTTTGACCATCGCCACCAATGTGGCACATTCTTCTACTATTCCGGAAAACATGGTTCTATATACTTTTAGGTTATACGCGATTTATTATTAATATGCGCAAAGATACAAAAAGCCCTTCGTATAGGTACAAAAAAAAGGAAGCTTTTCACAAAGCCTCCTTTTTCAGTTTTCAATAGGTATTAGTTTTTTTTTAAGGTAAAAAGATTGTTTTCAGGATAACGATGCAAATATAGGCGCTTTTCGTGATACTAACCAAATTAAAAAACATGTCTTATAACATCTTTTTGAAAAATCATTTAAGTTTATTATCATTTCAAAGCATTTTTCTACACCTGCAATCGTTTTCAATGGACAAATATAAGGCTATTTTCCATGAAACACTGAAATTATCCTAAAATTTTGTTTATTTCTTATCATTTAAGTAGTGTTCGTCTGTCCGCCCACTATGTTTTAACACTTTTGCGTCGATAAAGAACACTATTTCTTCGGCAATATTCGTGATGTGGTCGCCGGAACGCTCCAACTTGCGGAACACGCTCACCAGGTTCAGACAAGAGAGTGCACTCTCCGGATGCCGGCTGATGTAGTCGGCAAGAATGGCAGTGGCCTCAGCATTGATTTCATCCAGCATATTGTCCTTGGCAAACACGGCGGTAGCCAGTTCCTGGCTCTCCTCCTGAAGCGCCTGTTTTGCCTGTTCGAGCATGGAGAGCACCTGGGCTATCATCTCTTCGAGACGGAGTTGCTTGACCAGCTCAGTATCCAATGCCGGTTCATGGCAGTTGAGGGCAAAGCGGGCAATGCCCTCTGCAAAGTCGCCCAGACGCTCCAGGTTCGTATTGATTTTGAGCATGGCAAGCACAAAGCGCAGGTCGATGGCAACGGGGTTGTAAAGGGCAATGATGTCCTCCACGTCGCTGTCTATTTTCAGTTCGAAAGCATTGACGCGACGTTCGCGCACCAATACCTGCTGGGCCAGTTCCCGGTCCAGCGTAAGCACGGCATCACCTGCACGGTCGAGCTGATTATATACCAGGGTCCACATTTCGTCTATTTCCTTTTTCAGCAAGACGAGTTCAGATTCGATAAACTTCACCATAATGTTTCTATTTTAAGATTACTTTTGTACAACTTATTTTGACCTGCATGGAACAATCCGCTACCCGAAACGTCCCGTGATGTAGTTCTGCGTCTCCACCTTGTCGGGATTCGTAAATATCTTCCGGGTATCTCCAAACTCCACCATCTGCCCCATATAGAAGAAAGCCGTATTATCACTGACACGCGCTGCCTGTTGCATGTTATGGGTGACGATGACGATAGTGTACTGCTTCTTCAACTCGTGGATAAGCTCTTCCACCTTGGCAGTGGAGATGGGGTCGAGGGCGGATGCCGGCTCATCCATCAGCAGGACTGAAGGAGACACCGCCATGGCACGGGCTATGCAGAGACGTTGCTGCTGACCGCCGGAGAGGGCGTAGGCAGAGACTTTCAGCTTGTCCTTCACCTCGTCCCAAAGGGCAGCGCCTTTCAGGGTTTCTTCCACCCGCTGACGGATGAAGGCGTTATCGGTGATGCCATTCACACGGAGTCCGTAGGCAACGTTCTCGAAGATGCTTTTGGGGAAAGGATTGGGCCGCTGGAACACCATGCCCACGTTCTTGCGGAGTTCGTCCACTTGCACTCCTTTTCCATAGATGTCTTGTCCGTCAATGCGTATCTCGCCGGTCAGACGGATGTCGGGAATCAAATCGTTCATGCGGTTCAGCAGGCGCAGGAAGGTAGACTTTCCACAGCCCGAGGGGCCGATAAAGGCTATCACAGACTTCTCCTCAATGTCCATGCTGATGCCTTTCAGGGCATGGAAATCGCCATACCAGAAGTTCACGTCACGGGTTTCTATCTTGTTCTTCATACCTATTGTATATGTTTTCAATTCGTCTTAATCTTCTTCTCAAAGTATTTCCGCAGGGCGTTTGCCAACAGATTCACCAGGAGGATAATCAGTATCAGCACCAATGCTGTGCCATAAGCAATGGGAAGCTGCGCTTCCATATCGGTGCCGCTGGTAGAGATGACGTAGAGGTGATAAGGAAGCGCCATGCACTGGTCGAAGATACTTGTAGGCAGCTGTGGCAGGAAGTAGGCGGCACAGGTGAAAAGGATGGGTGCCGTCTCGCCCGAAACACGCCCCAGCGCCAGAATCAGTCCAGTAATGATATTGGGCATCCCCATCGGCAGGATGACATGCCAGATGGTCTGAAGCTTGGTAGCTCCCAACGCGCGGCTTCCCTCGCGCATGCTGTCGGGGATGGCTTTCAACGCTTCTTCCGTGGTGCGGATAACCAAAGGCAGACTTAGCAGACCCAGCGTCAACGAACCTGCCAGAATGCTGTCTCCAAAATCCATATAGTTGACAAACAGCGCCATGCCAAACAGACCGAACACGATGGAAGGGATGCCGCTCAGATTATTCGTCATCATCCGTATGAAGCGTACCACCCAGCCTTTCGGCACATACTCATTCATATAAATACCGCTCATCACTCCCACCGGAAAGGCAAATAAAGCACTGCCCGCCATCAAGCAGAACGTACCTACAATGGCAGGAAGGATTCCACCGGCAGTCATACCGTTGGTAGGAGCCGTAGTGAGGAACTCCCAATCGATAACTCCTATACCTTTATATATAATGAAGCCGAGGATTGCAAAAAGAATCCCCACCACACTTAGGCTCAACAGACGGAACAAGCCGAATGCCACGTTTTGCGAAAGATGCTTTCTATTGACCATATCTACCTTCTTTTATTTTCGTCTTGGCGAAACTGCTTCCACCGTGAAGTTTATCAATAAACTGATGAAGAACAGCACGACACCCAGCAGGAACAATGCTTCGTAGTGAGCTCCGCCGGCAGGCGCTTCGCCTAGTTCGGCGGCAATCGTTGCCGGAATGGTGCGCAGCGGTTCCAGGATGGTATGGGGAATGACGGCGGCGTTGCCCGTCACCATCAGCACAGCCATCGTCTCGCCCACCGCACGGCCGATGCCCAACACCACTCCGGAGGTGATGCCCGAAATGGAGTAAGGAATCACCACCTTATATATAGTCTGCCATTGCGACGCTCCCAGCGCCAGACTGGCTTCGCGCATGGCACGAGGGCAATTTCTCATCGCATCTTCCGTCACCGTAATGATGGTGGGCAACGCCATAATGGCAAGCACAATGCTGCCCGCCAGCCCGCTCTCGCCTACCGGCAAGTTGAACACCTGCTGCAAAAACGGCACAATGACAATCAAGCCGAAAAAGCCGTAGACCACCGACGGTATGCCACTCAGCAACTCAATGATGGGCTTCAGCAGATTCCTTACCCGGGAATTGGCTACCTCCGACATATAGATTGCCACCGACAGACCAAACGGCAATGCAAAGAGGATGGCAAACAGACTGACCCACAGCGTCCCCGTAATGAGCGGCAAAAAGCCGAACTGCGCAGCAGGTATTGCCGTGGGAAACCATTCGGCACCGGCAAAGACGTCCTTCACCGAAATGGTGTTGTCTTTCAGCAGATGCACCGAATCCGGACGGACAATGAACTGCTGCGGTACAAAGGCTATAATGCCAGGCGTACGCTCCACCAGCTCCGTAATGCAGGCACCTGCATTTTCGTAGGAAGCGCCCAACTGCTCTTCCGTATAATACAGTGTGATGTCCTCCAAACGGAAAAGGCGGATAGGAAGGTCCTCCCCTCCCACTTCGTTCCAGTTTGTCAGCTCTTCATCAAAGACATTCTTTATCTGTGCCGGAGTCAGTTCGCCCACCCGGTTCTCCTTATTCAAGGCCAATACATACCCTTCTTCTATCACCTTGCTGCTGAACAAGCCCAGCGCTTCGGAAAAGAGGAACACGACGATAAGTACGATGGTAAGACTCGTCACAAAGCCGCTACAAGCCAGTATACCTTCTACAATCTTCTCAAAAATCTTTTTCATGTTGCCTATTGATTTCTGTATGCAAAGGAACGAGCCGGATGTTAAGGCAGTGTGACTAACGTTTGAAAGAAATGTTTCAAAGGTGTTACAAAACTATTACAACGACTCAAAGCACATTCCATGTAACACATTTGTAATATCCATTGCCTTAATTTGCATCATGTGTTTACCCTATTTGCACCATGTGTTTATGAAGACAAGAAAATTACTCCTACTCCTCGCCCTGGCAGCTGCCACCACTGGCATGCAGGCGCAACGCATCAAAGGCAGCGACACCGCGCTCCCCATAGCGCAGCAGACCGCCGAACGCTTTATGACCCTGACCCCCTCTGCCCGTGTCACCGTGACCGGCGGCGGAACCGGTGTCGGTATTTCAGCCCTGCTGGACCAGACCACGGACATCGCCATGGCTTCCCGCGCCATCAAGTTCAGCGAAAAGATGAAGGCCAAAGCCGCCGGAGAAGACTTGGCAGAAGTTCCCATCGCCTACGATGCCCTTGCCGTAGTGGTCCACCCCTCCAACCCAGTGAAACAACTGACCCGCCAACAACTGGAAGATATCTTCCGGGGCAAAGTCACCAACTGGCAGCAAGTGGGCGGAGACGACCGCAAAATCGTAGTCTACTCCCGCGAGACTTCCTCCGGTACCTACGAGTTCTTCAAGGAAAGCGTACTGAAAAACAAGAACTACATGAGCAGCAGTCTCTCCATGCCTGCCACGGGAGCCATTATCCAATCCGTCAGCCAAACTCGCGGAGCCATCGGATATGTGGGTCTAGCCTATGTATCACCGCGTATCAAGACACTCGCCGTTTCATACGACGGGCAGCATTATGCCGCTCCCACGCTGGAGAATGCCATCAATAAGACTTATCCAATAGTACGCCCGCTATACTATTATTATAACCGAAAAAACGCCTCGGTCGTAGCCCCTCTGCTCGATTTCATCTTGTCTGCCGCAGGACAGAAAATCATCAAAGAGAGCGGATATATCCCGGTACATAAAGAATAAATCTTCATTCTTCATTCTTCATTCTTCATTTTTTTACCCTATCTTTGTCCCCACGATACGAAAATAGTAACATTATGGCAGAAATAAAGAGCGAAGAAACAAGCGAAAAAAAGAGCTTGAACTTCATTGAGCAAATAGTAGAAAACGATTTGAAAGAGGGTAAAAACGGGGGAAAAGTACAGACACGCTTCCCGCCCGAACCAAACGGTTACCTCCACATCGGACACGCCAAGGCCATCTGCCTTGATTTCGGTATTGCCACCGCACACGGCGGTGTCTGCAACCTGCGTTTCGATGACACCAATCCCACCAAAGAAGATGTGGAATATGTAGAAGCCATCAAGGAAGACATCCAATGGCTGGGCTACAAATGGGGTAACGAATATTACGCTTCCGACTATTTCCAGCAATTGTGGGACTTCGCTATCCGCCTCATCAAAGAGGGCAAGGCATACATCGACGAACAGACTTCCGAGCAGATTGCCGCCCAGAAAGGAACTCCCACCCAGCCCGGTGTGGAAAGTCCCTACCGCAACCGTCCTATCGAAGAAACACTGGATTTGTTCCAGAAGATGAACAGCGGCGAGATTGAGGAAGGTGCCATGGTGCTCCGTGCCAAGATAGACATGGCAAGCCCCAACATGCACTTCCGCGACCCTATCATCTACCGCGTAGTGAAGCATCCGCACCATCGCACGGGCACCACTTGGAAGGCTTATCCGATGTACGACTTCGCCCACGGGCAAAGCGACTTCTTCGAAGGCGTGACACACTCGCTCTGCACACTGGAGTTTGTGCCCCACCGTCCACTCTACGATCTCTTCGTGGACTGGGTGAAGGAAGGCAAAGACCTCGACGATAACCGCCCCCATCAGTATGAGTTCAACAAACTGAACCTCAGCTATACGCTGATGAGCAAGCGCAACCTGCTGACTCTGGTCAAGGAAGGTCTGGTAAACGGTTGGGACGACCCCCGCATGCCGACCATCTGCGGTTTCCGCCGTAGGGGATACTCTCCGGAGTCCATTCATAAGTTCATCGACAAAATAGGATATACAACCTACGATGCGCTCAATGAATTCGCCCTGCTGGAAAGCGCCGTGCGCGAGGACCTGAACGACCGCGCCACCCGCGTATCTGCCGTACTGAATCCGGTGAAGCTTATCATCACCAACTATCCCGAAGGGCAAGTGGAAGAGATGGAAGCCGTCAACAACCCCGAGCATCCCGAAGAAGGCAACCACGTCATCGAATTCAGCCGCGAACTCTGGATGGAGCGCGACGACTTCATGGAAGATGCCCCAAAGAAATACTTCCGCATGACACCGGGACAAGAGGTACGTCTGAAGAACGCGTACATCGTGAAGTGTACCGGCTGCAAGAAGAACGACGCCGGTGAAATCACCGAAGTATATTGCGAATATGACCCTGATACCAAGAGCGGTCTGCCCGGAGCCAACCGTAAGGTGAAAGGCACCATCCATTGGGTAAGTTGTGCCCACTGCCTCGAAGCAGAAGTACGTCTCTACGACCGTCTGTGGAAAGTGGAGAACCCGCGCGATGAGCTTGCCGCCATCCGCGAAGCGAAGAACTGCGACGCACTGACAGCCATGAAAGAAATGATCAACCCCGACTCCCTGAATGTGCTGCCCTGCTGCTACATCGAGAAGTACGCTGCCGGCATGCAGCCCCTCTCCTACCTGCAGTTCCAACGTATCGGTTATTTTAATGTTGACAAAGATTCTACGCCAGAAAAAATGGTATTCAACCGTACTGTAGGTCTGAAAGACGTTTGGGGTAAAATCAATAAATAAGAATATGAGTAAAAAAAACCTGCTGTCCGGAAGAGACAAAGAACTGCAAGAAATGGCAGAACAATATGAAGCTGCCAAAGCAGAGAACAGAACCATCTATCTGGACGCAGACGACTTAGCCGACCTCGCAGACTGGTATGCCGTGCATCATAAATATGCCATGGCTACCGAGGTCGTAGAGTATGGCTTGGGAATACATCCGGATAATACGGCTCTGCTGGTGGAACAGGCATACTTGTTCCTCGACACCCAGCATAAAGAGCAAGCCAAAGATATATTGGAACGGATTGCCGAAGAATCTTCCGAAGTGAAAGTGCTGAAAGCCAACCTACTGTTGGGCGAAGGCAAAGAAGAAGAAGCGGAAGCGATACTCGACAGCATAGACGATAAGGACGACCTGGCCAATATCGTTGATGTATCCTATATGTACATCGACATGGGATTCCCGGAAAAAGCATTGACATGGCTGACGCGCGGACTCGAAAAATATGCCGAAGAAGAAGCCTACCTTGCCGTCACCGGCGATTGTTACTATGCCCAGGGACTGTTTGAAAAAGCCACCTTCTTCTTCAATAAGCTGATTGACAAGAATCCGTATTCGGCTCCTTACTGGTTTGGACTGGCCCGTTGCTACTTTGACCAGCAGATGTTCGACAAAGCAATCGAAGCATGCGACTATGCCACGGTGGCCGATGACGAGTTTGCCGATGCCTACCTGATGAAAGGACATTCCTTCTTCCAATTGGGAAATGAGGAAAGTGCCATGGAGAACTACCTGCAAGCCGAAAAGTTCCATCTCGTCTCCCACGGTTTCATCAACACCTTCATCGGCCTGAACAAAACCTCCAAAGGAGAGTGGAAAGAAGGATACGACTATCTGGAAAAAGCCATAACGGCCGAAGACAGCCATGACTTCGCCTTGCCTTCTCTTTATGCCAATGCAGCCCTATGCCTGCACAAGATGGGAAAGAAACGCAAAGCACACCAGTATTGTAAAAAAGCATACGACCTGGCACCCGAAGAGATAGACCCGTACCTGATTGAGGGACGCATCTACATGGAAGAAGGTGAGTATGAGAAAGGTGTGAAGAGATGGGCCAAAGCCTTAGAGTATGCCCCCTATGCGGATACCTGGCACGAAATAGGCATGTGTAGCATGGAAATAGGACAACTGAGCTATGCCAAGCTGGCCTTTGAACATGTCAAAGAGATGGAGCCGGACTTTGAAGGTATCAACGAAAGGCTGACCTCTCTGTATATGCTGCTCAAAGACAAGGAGAACTTCATGAAGTACAACCAGCTGTGCGAACATCCGTTCAGGCTGGAAGAGTTGGACAAATTGCAACAGATACTACAAGAAGATAACCAGGAAGAGCTGGCCCTAGTGATGAAGAATATTTTCAATGCATTACAATAACAGTAATTATATACCACTAATCTAGCAAATGGAATCAGTAGCCTTTATCCAATGGTGTCTCGACCACCTCAATTACTGGACCATCACTTTATTGATGGCCATTGAAAGTTCGTTTATCCCCTTCCCTTCGGAAGTTGTAGTCCCTCCTGCCGCTTGGAAAGCCGCCAACAATGACAACATGAATATATATCTGGTGGTATTGTTTGCAACCATAGGGGCAAATATCGGAGCCTTGATAAACTACTATCTGGCAAAATGGCTGGGACGCCCCATCATTTACAAGTTTGCCAACAGCCGTTTCGGGCACATGTGCCTCATCGACGAAGCCAAAGTGCAGCATGCGGAAGAATATTTTGACAAGCATGGAGCCGTATCAACCTTTGTCGGCCGCCTGATACCTGCCGTACGCCAGTTGATATCCATCCCTGCCGGTCTGGCACGCATGAAACTGGGAACTTTCTTGCTGTACACTACCCTGGGTGCGGGCCTTTGGAATTCCATCCTGGCTTTCATCGGATATTACTTGTCCACAGTACCCGGCATCGAGAACGAGGAACAGCTGCTTGCCAAAGTAACGGAATACAGCCATGAGATAGGTTATGTATTTATCGGCATCGGTGTACTCATCGTGGCATTCTTCATCTATAAAGGAATGAAGAAGAAATAAAAAAGAAAACGGCATGATAATAAAAAAGCGGTGGACAGCATGATAAATTCTGTCCACCGCTTTTTATTGTTTATCCCAAATCCAAACTTTCTACTTTACAGCTGCAATAGCTTTATCATAATCTGGTTCTTGCGTAATTTCAGGTACCAATTCCGTATAGGCAATCTTACCATCCTTACCGATAACCACTACCGAACGCGCCAATAGACCTGCAAGCGGTCCGTCGGCCATGCGTACCCCGTAGTTTTCATCAAAATCGGAGAAACGGAAATCAGACAAAGGAATCACATTCTCAATACCCTCCGTTGTACAGAAACGTGCATGTGCAAAAGGTAAATCCTTGGAGATTGCCAACACTACCGTATCGGGCAGGCCGGCAGCCAGTTTGTTGAACTTACGTACAGAAGTAGCGCACACACCAGTGTCAAGGCTGGGGAAAATATTCAAAATAACATTCTTCCCGTTCAGTTCCTTCAAAGAGAATGAAGACAAATCTGTTTTTACCAATTCGAAATCGGGGGCAACAGAGCCCACCTTTATAAATTCACCGATAACCTTTACCGGTTGTCCTTTAAATTTTGTTGTAGCCATAGTTTTATCAAATTATATGTATACATAACAAATTACATACAGAAAAAGTTCACCCGAAACTTTTTTCCAGATAAACTGTTATTCTACGGACGAATTAATGATAATCACTTAAAAAATTAAATTCACATGAAAACTATTTTTGACGAACTTCAGCAGGAAGTAAAGAATTGGTGGATTTCACTCATTCTTGGTATTCTTTATGTAATAGTGGCTATAAGCCTGATGTTCTCCCCTCTCAGCGGGTATGCGGTATTGAGCATTCTGTTCAGCGTCTCCATGTTGTTCAGCGGTCTGCTGGAAATATCCTTTGCAGTAAGTAACCGTAGAAGGGTATCCAGTTGGGGATGGTATCTGGCTGGAGGCATCATCGACATGATTCTGGGATTCTACCTGATAGCCTACCCGATGCTCAGCATGGAAGTCATTCCATTCATCATCGCCTTCTGGCTGATGTTCCGCGGCTTCTCATCCGTAGGCTATGCCATGGACCTCAAAAGATACGGAACAAGAGACTGGGGATGGTATGTTGCTTTCGGTATTCTTGCCGTCATCTGCTCGCTCATCATCTTGTGGCAACCGGCAGTAGGTGCCCTTTACGCCGTGTACATGATTTCGTTTGCATTCCTGATTATAGGCTTCTTCCGTATCATGCTGTCATTCGAGCTGAAAAACCTGCACAAGCGCGGGAAAGAGTGGAAGGAAAAGAAAGAAGTATCAGCCGAATAAGTAGCCCACACGAAGCGTGTCAAAAGGAATCCCACCTTTGACACCTTCGTTTAGCCGAATTGCTCAATAACGTCTCAGAAAACGGAACATCGTAGTCCGTGATACTCCCATCTGTCGGGCAAGCTCGGCACACGACTCTCCTCTTTAGTGCTCCCTCACAAGTTTCCTCTTGTTCGCATAGAGTATCTTCATTTTGGGTGTGTCCCCTTTCTTCCTGCCCAGATGTTTTCCCTCCTTCCTCCGTCGTTCCAGTGCTTCTTTGGTGCGCATGGAAATCAGATTACGCTCTATCTCGGCCATCAGTCCAAAAGCAAAACCCAGCACTTTGCTGTTGATGTCATTCTGGAACACATACCCCTCTTTGGTACTGTACAGCACCACTCCCCTTTTGATACAGGAGTTAAGAATGGTCATTATCTCCAGCAGTGTCCGGCTAAGCCGTGAAATCTCCGTTATAATCAAGGAGTCTCCCGGTTTCATCCGGTCCAACAAGCCCGCCAGTTTACGCTCTTTGCTACTCACTTTTCCGCTGACCGTCTCCATGTACCATCTGTCGATGCTCAACCCATTCTTTTCCGCGAAGCGTATAATTTCCTCGCGCTGATTCTCTAAAAACTGTTTTTCTGTACTTACTCTTAAATAAGCTACTACTGCCATAATTGATAAACGTTTATTGGTTATTATTCACCACCAAAGAACGGTTATTCAAGTAAGAGTGGCAACACACAACTATAGCTCTCTATCAAAGAGGATCACATTATGGATATCCCCCGAAGTCAAGGAAGACTCTCGGTAACCATCTCAAATATGCCTATAAACAAAGAAAACAGCCCCACTGAAGCTGTTTTCTAAAATTAGTTCATAAAAAATTGATACTATGTAGTTTCATAGTATACTCTTCTTCATTTCATTCACTATGTATCTCACATCCTCATCCGTCACATAAGGACCGCTCGGCAAGCAAAGACCACGTCTGAACAAACCCTCACTGACACCATTCACATAGGCAGGATTAGCCGCATAAACCGGCTGGAGGTGCATGGGCTTCCATAAGGGACGGCTCTCGATACCGGCTCTGTCCAAGCAAATACGCATGGCTTCCACATTACGGTTGGGCTCACAAGAGGTATGGGCACTCATTGACTCATGCGTAACACCCGCAGCACCGCCCACGGCACCTTTCACTGTCTCACGGTAGGCATCCTCCTCACCTCTCACATGCAGATTCCCGTCAAGCAGTACCGTGTTCAGCCAATAATTGCTGTCATAACGTCCGGAAGGATTCTCATGAAGCGTGATTCCCTCCACATCGGCCAACAACTTACGATACAGACCGCACAGATGCTTATGGTGCGCTATATGCTCATCCACCACCGTCATCTGACCGCGGCCGATTCCCGCACAAATGTTACTCATCCTATAATTATAGCCTATACGCTCATGCTGGTAGTAGGGATAGGACTCACGGGCCTGGGTAGCATAGAACATTATCTCACGTTTGGACTCCTCATCAGGGCAAATCAGGGCACCGCCACCGCTGGTGGTTATCATCTTGTTGCCATTGAAGGAAAGCACACCATATTTGCCAAAAGTTCCGAGGACTTGCCCGTCAAACTTGCTTCCAAAGCCTTCAGCGGCATCCTCTATGACCGGAATACCATATTTATCTGCCACTGACATGATTTGGTCTATCTTGTAGGGCATTCCATACAAAGCCACCGAAACAATCGCTTTGGGTTTCCGCCCGGTCTTACCGATACGCTCCCTGATAGCCTGCTCCAGAAGAACCGGGTCCATGTTCCATGTATCAGCCTCAGAATCCACAAATACCGGAGTGGCACCGAGGTAGGTCACCGGATGGGAAGAGGCACAAAAAGTGAAGCTCTGTACTATCACTTCGTCACCCTGACCAACTCCGCAAGCAAGCAGGGCCAGATGCACAGCGGCAGTACCAGCACTTAAAGCCACCACCTTTTTATCCTGCCCTACAAAACATTCCAAATCCTGCTCGAAGGCATTCACATTCGGGCCGAGCGGAACAACCCAGTTGGTATCAAAGGCTTCTTGTATGAAGCCCATCTCCTTGCCGCTCATGTGGGCGAGGCAAAGATATATTCTCTTATCCATAAAATTACGTGATTTACAAAACTATATTCTTGATAATCTTACACCTATTCCGCCAATACACCATCCGGAATGTATTTTGTGACAACGGAACCAGCACCACTATTTCCAATACTGATTATCAATAGTCCGCAGACTTTCGACGGATGTAATACGGGATAGTCAAAAAGATTATGAATTTCCTCATTATCATCAAACAACGCTTCAATCGGTTCATGATTTGCACCCAATATATCAATGATCACTTTGGCATAACCACTGGTACCATATAAATACATTTTCTGATATTAGTTATTTCCAGTAAAGACTTCCATCGTAGCCGAAGTATCAAAGTTGACACCTTATAAAAATAAAATGCAACCAAAGTGGCAACAAGAAACAATATCGGCTAAATCAAAGCCAACACACAAAACATGAGGATGAAGTCAATCACCCTCTTAAAAAATGAGAATACATGATTTAATGGTTATGCACTAAGAAGAAGTCGTGTCTTTTTAAAGAATTATTCTCCAACAACAAGATGATAATAATCTTCAAAATTTTCGTGTACAAAAGAAGAATAGCCCGACGAAGAAATCAATGCATCAAACTCCATTACGGTAATTATTTGGCAGCAACCAATCTCGCCCATTGACAATAAATCCTTGTCACCGGTTATCAGATAGTTAGCCTTTGAAACTAATGCTAATTCTAACAAATAATCATCTTTAGAATCACGACAACGGGCAGGAACATTGTTAATCCTACAAAATAAAGTCTCTTGAGTCATAAAATCCTCAACCAAATTCAGATGTTCCTGAGAAAAATATTTCTTTAACTTTGGTCGGGAAGCAACCTCCAAAACTTCATTTAAAAGTTCCTGAGAAACAACAAGCTCAACCTTTTCATCAGATAAGAAATCCAAAAGACCTGCCAATTTTTTGCCAATCAAAAAACTAATCCAAAGATTCGTATCAACAATGATTCTCGTTTTGCAGTCGCTTCTCATAATTTTCTTGTCTTACCGTTTCTACTTCAGAATCAATATCTTCTTGCAAAACTTCATCTGTTTTCAAGTCATCCAACAACCGCTTCAATTTGATACCTCTCACCTCGGCAGCAAGTGCACGATTCAATTCCAATTTATCTTCATCAGATAATTGTCGAGCCAATTCCAATATCTGAGTACGGCTCAGATGTATTTTCAATGCTGCTGTTGCCATATTGTTAAGCTGTATATCAATTATAATATAACAAATATACAATTAGTTATTGGAATATCAAATAATATCTTTAAGAAAGTACTTTGTAAGCACTCAATTTAGGGCATACATTAATACTCAATTTAGAACATATCCTTTTTATAAAGCACCAGAATGGATGCCTCACAAAAAATGTTATTAAATTCGATTGATTTTTGTAAGCGTCCAAAAATGATATCCCCCATAGGGAAAACCGCTTGGGAAACTTTCCTCTTAAAGTTTTCAAGAACTGGACTTGATTTTTAAAGTTTGTTAGTATTGATTCCGATGGTCATCGGCAGCAGATTCTCATAATCCCTGCGCACTTTGACCACTTCCCAGAAAAATCTCTTCAAATAAGCCGGGGCGGAAATTCCGTTGGCCCGGCAGGTGGATATCAAAGTATGATAGGCGGCTGACACATGCGCCATCCGGTTGCTGCCAAAGAACAACGGGTTCTTCCGCTCACCCACCAAAGGGCGGATGAAACGCTCCGCAATGGTATTGTCGATGCTGTAGCGACCGTCTTTCAAGTAAGCGAATATCTGATTCCGGAAGCTCTTCAGGTAATTGACCGCCTTTTCCATCAGATCTCCCCGAGGAGGATGCCCCTCAGAAGTCAGCACATTCAGAAGTGGCATAAACGAAAATTTAATGGTACACTAATGTAATGGGGAATAAAAAAGAAAGAAGGGAACCTACAAATCCATCTCCACCAATTTATATAATTCTCTAAAACTACTAATTTCATATTGAGGTTTCATTTCATGTGAAATAGGTATTTGCTTATGGATATTTCTCCCATCATCCCGCAAACAAATCGTAGTCCACCCTAATTGGTTAGGTGCAACAAAATCCCTGATAACATTATCACCAATATAATAAAAATCTCCTTCCTGATATTTATGCTGAAAATATAAAAAAGGCTCTAAAGAAGGTTTGGAATAGCCAAAAGATTCTGAGATTATACAATTTTCTTTGGCAATATAACGTCCTAACCCTAAAGCTTTTATTTTATTAGATTGAGTAATACTCCTGCCATCAGTAATAAGACCAAGAACACACTCCTCTTTACACATTCTTGCCAAAAAAGATTCAACAAGTTCTGACAAATATAAGGTAGGGAAATGTAATCTATACTTGGACAAATAGATTTCCAAAGGGACGCTCAACCGGTATTCATGATTCACAGACAGAAAAACATTCATCCCGTGTTCATAACAGAATAACATATAATTGTAAACACCCTTTAATTCATAAGTATCTTCAAGCCAGGATGCTATTTCCTGATAAGCGGATTTTAGGAAATCAACTTCCTTATATAAAGTATCATCCAAATCAAAAACAATTATCTTCCTTTTCATAGACAATCACTTCTGAATCATAACGCAACATTAAAGTATTATCTACCCACTCCTCAAAATATGTAATTTCTTCATTTAAGAAATATTCTTGTATCAAGTATTTTGAAAAATCAGCTTTTGCATAGTATGACAACGGGTATCCACCACCAAAACGCGGATTTATCTCAATGCCCACCACATCATTGTTTTCCTTTTTATAAAATAGTTGAATGCAAATACACCCTACAACACCTGGCAAATATTCCATCCTCTCTTTCAAATAGTCAACCAAGAAATTTTTCCGCGTATACCCTTTATTTATTTCCCCTGCACGTATTTCCAACCTTTCTCTAGGTATTATCGATTTTACATGATGGTCCTTTCCATAATACATATCCACAGAAAACTCCTTATATTCTTGTTTATCAATATATTCCATAAAAATAAGTTTGGGATGATGTAATATATCAGGAGTCAGTTCATCGGCAGTTTTCACAACAAAAAGATCTTTTGACAATGAGCCGTCATAAGGCTTTGCAAACAAAGGAAAAGTAGGATGATATTTATCAATAGGCGCAGGAATGCGAATTCTCATTTTTTGCAGGAAACTCCCAGTGTTACGTTTATCTCTACAAAGACGAATAAAATTTTGGTCACTTACAATAAGAGAAATATCCTTTTCCTGAAACAATTTTTTATTTTCGGATAAGATCAGAAGCTCCGTATCAATGGTTGGAATCACCATCCCGACATCATGGTTAATACAAATAGACAACAATATTGAGATATAATCAGGATTAGTTACTCTAGGCACTTTAAAGCACTTGTCTGATACTATTCCGGCAGGAGCTAATAGAGGATTCATGTCCGTAGTATACACCATTGCTTCACTGCCATAAGACTTCAAAGCCTTTTTAAAAATTTCTACAAGCGTAACTCTTTTTCCTGCAGAAGTAATTAATATATTTTTCATAAGTTCAATTGTTACCTGTAAAATATTCCATCGTAGCCGAAGTTTCTGAACTGATACCCTCACGTACCAAGATCTTCTTTATAGTCATAAAAGCGATTCTCAAATCAAGTAGAAAAGAGCAATGCTCTACGTACCACACATCCAGTTCGAACTTCCTTGTCCAAGAGATGGCATTGCGCCCATTCACCTGTGCCCAGCCCGTAATGCCCGGACGTACTTTGTGGCGGCACGCCTGCTTCTTGCTGTATAACGGTAGGTATTGAGGAAGCAAAGGTCGGGGGCCTATCAGAGCCATATCCCCTTTCAACACATTTATCAATTGGGGCAGTTCATCTATCGAGGTAGAACGCACAAAACGCCCTACTTTGGTCAGACGTGCGGCATCAGGCAATAAATTCCCCGCCGCATCCCGTTCATCCGTCATGGTTTTGAACTTGATAACCCGAAAGATTTTGCCTCCCTTTCCGGGACGTTCCTGAGTAAAGAATGCTCCCGCACCTTTATTGGCAAAATGCAGCCAAAAAGCAATAAGAAACAGTATCGGCCAAATTAAGGCCAACACACCGAACACGAGGATAAAGTCAATCACCCTTTTGAAAAAATGAGAATACATGATTAAAAAAATAAGATTAGAAACTAATAAAAAGTTGAATTCTTTAGAAGCCTACTCACTTATAGACAGAATAAAAAGCGAGCAAATAGTGTTTACAAACTTCCACATAAAGTTCAAGAGTTATTTTTATAACTACCAAAACTCAATCTTCAGGGTTGAAAAGCTCTGAAGTTACTCAAAAATTTTACTCATTTTATCTTATTAATGAAATAGTCTATAGCCTCTTTTTCTTCAAGTTCAAACTTCCTTGCACAAAAAAAATTTCCAGCCTCTATCAAGCAAACATCTTTATTTGTAATAGTTACCGGATGATTCATTGTCTTAAATGTTTTACCGAATTTAACATACATAAGTTCATCCTCAATCTTCTCTCTGAAAGGAGAATTCATGATAATTGTTTGAAAGAACATAAGATCTGAAGCTAAACTATCTTCCCAATAATCATAAAAATCCACATGTTTGTTAACATACTCAACAATATAATCCATTACTGCAATCGGAGCAATAAACCACGTACGTCCTTCATAAAAAAGAAGAGAATCTTTATACACACGATTATTTTTAAACAAAACAATTCCTGTTTTACATAAAAATTGAAGAAAGATACGAATAAATCGATAAAAATGCATATCATTTCTTACCATCAACTTTTTAGGCCAACTAATCCGGTAACGAGCAGATTCTCTGTCATTTTCAGTAATTCTTTTATTTATACGAATAAAAGTTATATTGGGTTTAGAATCAAGATATTCATACAACCCCTTTTTGACTAACAAATCTTGTCCTGAACCCAAATAAACATGGCTGTAATCATTCCCTGAAGCCTTTGCAAGTCTCATCAACTCCATAGCAGCTTTAACAATTTCAAAACTTCCCCAACGAACGTTGTATTTGCTAATTATATGTATTTGTGGCGTTCTAATTAGTTGAGATTCAAGAAATGAATTTTTACAATCTACATGGATGAAAATATCACAATCGCCATAATTCAATAATTGATTAATAAAAATATTTACTTGATTAGCATTTTTGTGAACAAGCAATAAATACGCAATTTTGATTTTCGACATATTATTCAAGCATTATTTTTTCTAACTTTTCAAGTTGATAGTCCAATGAGTATTCCGGAAAAATATCTACAACCTCTCTAAAAGGAAGTTGTTTGTTCTTATTGTTATTGCAAAAAGATTCAAGAAGTTCCAAACCTATTTCTCCGTCAATTCTTACATTAATGCCTAAAGGATACTTTTCTATAATTTCAAATTGAGAATCTTTGCGGTAATAAAAATTAAGAATTGGCAAACCCGTTGACAGAAGTTCAAACATTTTACTTGGTTCCTGAAGTTCACAATCGTTCCCTATGTTAACCAATATATCATATTCATTACAAATAAGATCTAAATACTTGCTCCTATTAACTGCGGAATAATAATGAATATTATCATTGACATATTTATTTATTATTTCATCACAATCACTACCCCTTGCATAAATATCAAGAATAAGATTGGTTGATTTAGAAATTAACTTTAACATGAACTCTGGATTTCGTATAGACTTTATCAAACATCCAGCATAAATAAGCCTTGGTACTGAATCGCAAGTGGCTTTACGAGTATTTTGTATTCCATTTCTTATATCTGTTAAAACAAAATTAAAGCAAAGCGATTTGTTTATCGGCTGTTTAAAATCTTCAATAGCTGACTTATATAAAGTTTCTGTAAAGATATTGTAATCAGCTGTATCATATATCTCTTTCTCTTTGCAATAGTTCTGTTTCATCCTATAGGTTTTGAAAATTACAGTATGGTAAAATTCATCATAAAAAGTAAATGGGTCCATAAAATAAGTTATCCACTTCGTTTGTGGATGCAGTTTCTTAAATTTAAGACCTGCAAATTGTGAACATATTGGATAGTGAGTACTAATAATCACATCAATTTTTGACTCATCATTAATTGATTCTAGTTTCTCATAAAAGGCATCTATTAGCCATTGCTTTATTCCATGATACACAAATGGATTTGACATAAATCTTAAAGAACGTACCATAAACCTTATGAATCTATAAAATAGAATAAAATCATTGTTTTCTATCTTGTATTCACAAAAGTTCCTTACTTTCAACAGAAAATTGCCAATATAATGTATTTTTATATTCCCATCTTCAAATTCAGAATATTTATATTTATTTTGAATACATACAATTTCTACATTATATTTATATTTTAAAACTTGTATATATTTATCCATGCAAGCAGAAACGGGATTCATATCTGGATGATATGGACCAAGTAGAATTACTATCTTCATCAATCAAATATTGTTTTAAAGATTAAATAATGGGGAGTATATACACTTCCAACAAAGAACTGATAATATTTATATAATATGCTCATTATCATAATAGCACATAGACAATATTTTACGATATTATTTTTAGACATTGAAAGTAGTATAGGATATTGTATTATGCAGAAAATCTCAAAATAAAAAGAGAACCTAGACAAAATTTGAGTTACCTGAACAAATGGAGCTAATATTAAACTTACACAAGGTATAAACAACGTATAATAATCAATATTTTTATCTTTATTGTTTTTTAAAGAATAATATAAAGCAACAAACAAAGGAATAGTATGCAAAATCATAGATAGACTGATTATCCCCTCATCATACCCATATGCTATTCCATAATCAACGATACTTTCAAATTGAAGAAAATAAACGTAAATATCACCAATAAATGTGGTACTACTAAAAGCCAACATTGCAATTACAGCAAAAGCAACAGAAATAAATTTACTATTACGAACTGGCAAATATCCCCAAAATGCAAATGGCAACAATATTAAAGCTGTCTTATGAATTGTTGAACACAAAAAAAGAACAATCAATGCTGTTATCCATTTTCTTCTTTTTATATAGTTGTATATGAATGCAAATATAGCTATAACTAGCCCTTGTCTCATCATAGACAACTGTAACGGGAACATTGACCACTCAAACAAGTATGTAAATAAAGCAACTGTATAATACTTTGGACTTACATTATCCCTAATAAAGCGATAATACAAAAAACTTATAACACAAGAAAAGACCATTACAAACCCTTGAAAACCAATTGGTTTACAAATCCAATTAAAAAAAGCCCATCCCGGTTCAAAATCATTTATGCCATTTGAAATAGAAATAGAAAAAGGACTTGTTGCTCGAGAAATTACATTATAAGCATACAAATAATTTATATAGTCATTCCCATAATTATATCTTATTCCACTTACCAAAGCTAATAATATAAAAGCCCATTTCAATCCAATGCTCACATTCTTTTTCGGATAATATCTCGAAAAAAGGAGAGCCATACAACTAATAATAGACAGAACAATCATATGTGATTGATCAAATTATTGACCACAGAATTAATCCTTTTCACATTCTTTTCTTTAGAAAAAATATTGGTCAACAACAAAGTATTTTTTTCTTGCTTATTTTTATCAACAACAATATAGCTATCTATATGCTTCATTCTGTCCTCAAATTCGCATAAATTATTAATCTCGAACAATATTGCATTATGTCCGTTTCCAGAATACTCATCAGTTTCTTCTGTTTTTGCGGCTATTATAGGAATTCCAAGCATTAATGATTCAGCTAATGTCAAATTTGCATGAGGTATTGTAAAGTATGAAACGCAACAATAAGATTGTTTAATAATATCAAGAATTTTATATCTCGAGGAAATACATTTAATCCTCTTATCATTAGCAACAACTTTGCGAATTTTGATTTCATTTATGTCAAAACCCAGACTATACAATATTTTTTTCAACATACCCACAAATCCTTTCATAGGTTTTTGAATATCATACCCTAACAATAATAATCTATAGTTTCTATTACTGATGCAATCTGAGAATGTCTTTACAACTTCATAAGCTCCTTTGATACGTTGAATACCACCAGTAAACAGGAATATTTTACAGTCAGACACGTTTTCTCCAAATAAATCATTCATTGAAATAGGTTCATATCTATCTGAAAAATCAATCCAATCATATACTATCGTTGACTTTTTATCAGGAAAAACCGATGCACTATATTTATTTATTGCTATTATTTCATCAGCATATTTATAAACATATTTTCTCGCCCACTGTAGTTGTATAGTATGCTCATCAAGAGGCCAATGTTCACGAATATGAAGTATAGTTTTACATCCACATTTTTTAGCGGATTTCAAATAATTATACAACATCATATTATTTAAATACACGACATCTATTCTAGATGATTGCAACAAACTTTGAAATGCCGAAATAGATTTCTTAACCTTAAAATATTGGAGTAATGAATATATCGACCATAAATTCTTATTATATGGTATGTCTACCATTTTTCGAAAAAAAACGACACTAATTTTTAAACTTTCAATTTCCTTTCGCAAAGGGCCATCGCTAGCAAGACATACCACAGGTTCAATCATACTCTTGTCTATTTCACGTAGAATATTCAAAAGACAATAGCTTCCACCTCCAATTGCAGAAGTCTGATGTACAAATAATATTCGCTTCATCATTCCCTAAATAAATAATCGTTGTAAGTATCCAATTTTGACGTTTCACATAGAAAATGCCTCTCTTCAAAGTTTTCCTCTTAAATAAATTAAAAATTGGGATTGATTTTATTTTCTTATGGTATTCATATCGAAACAATTATCTCTACAAGGATACGTCCTTTTCTTCGCGAAGCCTCAGTTGTCTTACCAAAGCTAGATTTCTTCAAACTCTCATTCGTCCATACCCTATGAATTTAATAGGATAAAGACAAAGAAAGACAAGCACACAGACTAATTATTTAAAGATTATTTTTTGACATTCAACAGACTAACTACAAAATTCTGCAATAACAGCGCGACATCTTTCCAGCAAAACTGAAACCTTTCTCATACAAGCTGAATGAGCTTTTGAATAACTTCTATCTTTTAACACGCTATAAGAGCCTCATTCTCAGCAGATCCATAATTAGTCTATCGATGGATGATTAAAAAGACACAATCGTATTTATAGCGCATATCACAAAAACTATTCAAAATAATAAAACCTATTTATTCCTATTATAAAGAATATCTCTCTCTCCACTTTCTCTACCAAACTCTTCAGGCTTGAGTAGTTCAAATTTTGCTGCTGTATGTACATCCCTTGCCATAAGAATATCTACGATTCTCACAAGACAGGATTCTTTATTCTCCTATCTTTCAGTAGGGAGGAGGAAACTTTCTTGTGGATTCCTACTTCAGGAAAGCCTTAGACCTAACACTAGTACGATTTGATGCCGTATACTTTTGTGCTATTTGTGAAACAGATTATGAGAACTTTATTTTTCAAGTAGAAGTCCTAGAAGGACTCTCCTTGTGGTATTGCCTCTACCATGTAGCGGATGAAAAAACGTTCGAAAGCAATACTAGCATACATATATTTTACATTTTAAATTACAATAGCAAAGATTGGGGCTACTATGTTTTTGAACAATACGTCATTTGGGAACGTTTACTGCTTATGCTAACGCCAACATATACTAGGATTACTTTGATTTTAGCATACTGATTATTTGAAAATATCTTTTACCTAATATTAAGTACAATAAACAATATGTTATGTAAACCGCGAACTTAACAGACATGTCAATCCATATGTCATTGAAAACAGGCATTAATGACACTATTGCAATAACTACAACAAAAATCATGAAATCACTCTTCATTGGCTTTAAGAAGGTCTCAAATGAATAGCCAAATACATTCTGGAAAAGCAAATAAAAGGTTATTAAAAAACTCATAACATAAGCCATAGATACCATAATGGATACAGTTACAATACTTCCCATCATTGCCCCCATTACAATAGATAAAATAATCAATGTTGTCGTTATAATAACGCTATGAAACAATTTCTTTGTCTCACCTACGCTTTGATATATAGTACCAATAGTATTTGTCAAGAATTGTGGTATTAGGCTCAAACTCAATATTCGAAACGGAAGAACCGCTTCATCCCACTGATCGCCAAACATAATATAGATAATCTGATCTCCAAAAGTAAAACACAATACAGAAATCAAACTTCCGAGTATAACAAGGATTCTAACCATTTTTTGGTATCGCTTATAGATTTCAAATCTATTATCTTGATATTCAGATAAGATAGGATGAAGAACTGGATTTATCACTCCAGGGATGTTGGATATTGGCAGCATCATCAAACTGTATGACTTATTATAGTATGCCAAATCAGCTTTAGAAAATAAGATACCAACAAGGAAACTATCCAAACTCCTACAAAAGAAATTAATTGTTTGCGATGTAAACTGATAGAACGAATAGCCCCATATCATCTTAATAGGTTTAATGTCTGCCTTAAAGTGAAATTTGAGTTTCACAGAACCTTCATTCCATAAGAAAATCATCAGAGAAGACATAACTTGACTAAAACACAATGCATATACCCCCCAACCTTGTAGAGCTAATCCTATACTTACAGCATAAGAAACGATACAACTAATGAATGTTCTCTTAGCTATGCTCAGAAAATTCTTCTCTTTTAGCATAACAGCATTGGGAATCATGTTAAAAGAATTAAATAAAACAGAAGTAGCTAAGATTGGACATAGTTTATAGTAAACTTTGTCATTATATATCGTAGCAATAGGATATGATAAGACAACAAATATCAACATTAGTCCAATGCCCAAGTATACAGATACAGAGAAGATATTGTTCACATCTTCATTTGTCATTTTTTTGTTTTGAATTACTCCAGCACCAAGACCTAAATCTGAGAGTATTGAAAAAAAAGTAATGAAGATAGATACGACAGCAACAGTTCCAAACTCAGTTGGAGTTAAAACACGCGACAATATCATACTGAAGACTGTCTGCATAATAATGGTAGAGTATTTTCCTACCATCGTATATAGAATAGCCTTCTTTACTGAAAGATTATTTAACATTATATAATAATTTATGATATTATCTTGATAAATACGTAAGCACTCAATTTAGGGCATCCCCCTTCGAAAGGGCACTTTTCAGTGCCCTAAACCGAGTTTTGTTAATTAATTAGTCTTGAATTTAACATTGGCTGGTAGCCAAAGTGATTTTGTCAGGAACCATGTTAACATAATCCCTGCATCCGTTAAAGATATTTTTGAAAAAAGTTCCGATGAAGTTCCAGACAGAACTGCCATGAAGCTTTACCGTTCCTATCACACTATGATAAGTTGCTGCCATCTCTGCTCCGGCATCACTACCATAATGAAATGAATTGTTGCGCCAGGTAGTCAGCTTTCGAATGGTTCGCTCTGCCAGATTGTTGTCTATAGGTAATTCACCATCATCCAAGTAGGCAAAAATCTCTTTCCAGAACCGGTTCAGATAATTGAGAGCTTCCCTATAATACTGACTTCTAAATTCTGAATCCTTTGACAGTTCACTGTCCAACAGACTGCGCAATTCTATCAGGAGTTCCTTCGTTTCCAGACTTTGCCTTTCCCGAAACCTTTCTTTTGGAGTTAATCCGGCATCATCGTATTTACGCTCCCTCATAAAGAACTCCTTTAAAATTTCGGAAAAGCGTTCTGCAGTCGGTTCACCACCCTGATTGGAAGCCTTGACAAACTTGTTTTTGGCATGAGACATACAAACTTGGTGTACAGTATCTTTAAAACGGGCTGATTTCAGATCATTGCCGATAAACACATAAGCATTGTATCCGTCGGACATGATACTCTTCAATTCTGCATCACCCAAAAAGTCTGTAAGTACATCACGACCGCGCGAGCCATTCTCATAGAAGAAAATGGCTGTTTTCTGAGCCTTGTTGACCAGAACCCAAATATAGCACTTCTTATAGTGATCATATTTACGCACCTTACACCAGGTCTCATCGCAGTTCACTATCGAGTCTTTTTCCAAAGCTATGGACTTCAATACACAGACCAATTCATCCAGGTATTTCTTGCCTTTCTTAAGCCAGTTGCGCAATGTGTTTTTAGAAACGGTCATGCCCATATCTGTCAGCCATTGGTGAAGAAGACCGAAAGTCACATTCTTCACATAAACTTCATAGGCGATAGCCTGCAGAAATTCAGGAGTAGCTTTAGTACCCTCGAATCTGGTCACCACCTCCGGATGGCCTTCAGAAGGGAAATAACCCCACTTCGGCTTTTTACCAGGCTCTGCATAATGAACCATCTCAAAACATTCTTCCGTCAGGAAAGTACGAAAACTGAATACCCGTACCATTCTTCTTTCAATGAGGCGACCGGGAACCTTTGTCAAATCGGAAGGATGCTCTGTCGCCTCTCCAACTACTCCCATCCTTTTATAACCGTCAGGGCGATTGGATAAATCACGCTCTTTCCTGGAAGACTCTTTTACCTCTTGAGATGGAGCATGATCAACCGAATCCGTACGAAGCGTATCATCGGTTCCATCATAATCATCTTTCTCCTTACGGCGGTCTGAATCACTTGTTTTAGCTTTAGATTGTATCTTTTGACGTCTATCACCAAAACGTTCCTGATGGGCATAATCAAGTTTTTCTTGAAGTGATTTTATCTTACGTTCAGCCGATTTGCGAAGTTTATGCTCTTCTGACAACCGATTCTCAAGGTCAGCATGTTTCGATTCCATAGAGGACACCTGAGCCTTCAGATCCTTCATCTGAGCCATAAAATCCTCCAAAACAAGCTTCATGGCATCACTTGTCAACCGAAGATCCTGATTCTGTTCGGCAAGGTATTGTATGTATCGCTCTTTCTGATCCTCTGCCATACCTGCACTATAATTTATAGGGTTGCGTGAGTAGGTTTCCCTACTCAACAACTCTCGTTTTGTTGTAATTATATCTTGCAGATCGATCATACTTAAACCTTTGATTTACAGCATTAAAGGTAATAAAATAATCGCAAAACCGCAAGTGGATAAATAGATTGATTATCTGATTTTTAATGTTTTAACTATAGGATTCTCAAGAATCAAAACCACGTCCTTCCAGGCAATCCGATAAACAGTATCTGCCCCGTTCCGCTCCACTTTCATGAACTGATAGCCTGCCACAAACTTCTTTTCGAACAGACTATATGAACGATTATCAAATGAAAACATACGGACTATTCTGCGATTGCGAGACATGACTATAAAGACGTCTCCATCATTGGGCTCACGGTGAAGCCGTTCACGAATGACAGACAACACACGGCTGTGTTTACAACGCATATCGGTAAAATCACGGACATAATAAAAATGATTCAGACCGGTAACACTCAACATAACCCCTCCAACTGCTCTACCATACGAACCAAATCCGGGTAGCTTAAATTCTTTTGGGACAAATGCAAGCCATTGCTGATACGAATCCCAACCCAAATACGAACCGGGTGATCATTTCTGCTTGGTGATACCGGTTGAGGTTGATCACTAGCCCTGGATTTTTCCTCATGACCAATTGCAGGAGCACCATCAACCTGGACTTCAACTACTTTTTTACGGGTATCCTTGTACCATTTCTGAAAGATGTTATAAGGAACTTTGTTCTTAACGCAAAACGATTGGAGAGATTCTCCATGAGGCAAAGCCTCGGTCTGGTATTGAAAGTAAAACCTTTCAAGATCTTCACTGCTATACATAAATTCTAAAATTTTTGTTCGCAGCGAAGATAGAGGTTGCAATCAATAGCCATTTTTTGACTGCTTACGATAAATACAGAAAGACTAATATTTCAAATATTGATTTTTTAAGAAGCAATACATTTACTTAATACTCATTCCGCCATTATTAATTTATTGTCACACTTTCTCTAAGTACTCCTTCAAACTCATCAGATTTTTATCCTTCTCCGAGATAATCAGATTCTCTATTCCACCAATCTTCTCAAAAGGCCACTCGATAGCCATATCAGGATCGTTATATATAATGCCTGCATCACCTCCACCATAGAACACCTCACTACATTTGTAACTGACTACAGAGTCCTCAAGCACCAAATAACCATGACCAAAGAACTGAGGAATGTAGAGTGTTTTCAGGTTTTCACCAGTAAGGTCGAAACCTTGCCATTTACCGAAGGTAGGAGAATCAGGACGGAGGTCGATAATCACATCATACACATGTCCGCTGATACAACGGATAAGCTTTGCCTGCTGCTTCATAAATTGGAAATGCATAGCACGAATCACACCTTTCTTGCTGATAGTATAGAATGCCTCTTTGAGTTCGTGATCAATACCATTTTGATTAAACACATCGATATTATAATCCTTGATAAAGCCACCACGTATGTCGGTAGCATAGAAGGGAATAATCTCATATGCTCCCTTCATTTCAAGCTCCCTGAATTCGAATTTCTGAGTCATGATAATTTCTTTCGAAGTTATTATAAATGTATCCGATAAAGTATGAAATTACAACGCCAATTATAGTATACAATACCCACAAATAAAAAAGTCCATTTAGTATATATGGAAATAATTCTAAATATAATAATATACTTACCCCAGTGATTACAACTATAGAGGTAACTTACCAACTTTAAACTGAGAAAATGCCACGTTATAATTGCCCCTCTCCTAAACCTAATGCTGATGTTGTATAGCTTAGATACAAAAGAAAACAATAACCAAACATATTGGCAAAAACCATGTCAGACCTTCTAATTCCATTGTATCGAACAACGCTGTAATAGAAACAATGCACTCAAAATATACATCAAACCAAATTCGTGATGAAGTAACGATGTACTGTAGTTTCATATGAGTTCTAAATACTCGAGTATACTTACATATATACCATAGTGAATGAACATATTGTTAAGAAACAAGAACAATATATCACAAAACACATTAGGCAGATATATCGTTTTGAACTTATGAAATACGTAATGTTAATCTGCTACTTGTTTGTCATTCTAACAATATTTCAAGAGCAATATAAAAAACTGCCTTATAGAATCGAAATATCCAACTGGTAGAAGGAGTAGTGCAATGACCAATAACTATAAAGAAAATTACTATTCCCTTCAGCATATCAATCCATTTTTGTCGTTCTCCTATAACTCACTGCTATTCAGTAACAAAATATTAAGCAGTCTTTAACCAATCCATAGTCATTTTTGTTCCCTGACTGAAGTTTATTTCAGGCTCGTAACCGCAATCTGCCTTGATATCTGCAATGCCGAAGGTAGCAAGAGGCATGTTAGTACCAGTGAAAAGCACGTCACCAAAGAGAGGTGTACATTCAGGACCACATGAATCAATCATCTCAAGGATAAACTGCTTCAGTGGTTTTGCATCACCAGATCCAATCACATACTCACAGAAAGGCTTGCCGTTCTTAGTTACCAGATAAAAGGCCTTAGCCACATCACTTACATATACGAAATCGTAATTCTGAGTAGCTGCTGTGAACTGAAGAGGCTCTCCATTGATAATTTTGCGGAGAGTAGTATTCACGAAACGAGGAGATAACTCACCCACGCCATAAGCATTGGTAATCATAGGCCAAAGGAGGTCAATACCGATGTTGGCAGCAACGGACTTACACATACAATGTGCAACGTGTTTACCCATACCGTAAATGTAGCCCATACCAGGGTGAGAACCTTGGGAATGGATGGCAGCCTCTACTTCATACTCCATAATAGAACCTGCGCAAACGAAGCGAGAACAACCAAGTTCCTTTGCCGCTTTCATACACTCAACGGTCTTGAGTGCATTCTGCATCTGAAGATTGTAGTCAATACGAGCCTCACCTGCGGAACCGGCCCATGCGAAGTGAATGAAAGTGTCATATACATCGTGAGGAATCTTCTCAAGCATCGTTGCTATATTGGAAATATCACACTGCATATACTCTAGATTTTCACCAACGGTCAATCTGCGAGGAGCCTCACTCATATCAAGAGCTAACACCTTGCAACTGTTCTCAATAAAATACTTTACTGTATAAGAGCCAACGAATCCGTCAGCACCTGTTATAATAACATTTTTCATATGCTTTATCCAATAAACTTGTTAATCTCCTCCACACAGAGGTTATAAACATTTTCTGTCTTATAGCGTTTATACCAATCGGAGGTCAATGCAGTAGTCTGTTTTGCGTCCAAGCGAGGGCACCATCCGAGGCGTGTCTTTGCCTTGTTGATATTCAGCATCAAGAGGTCTGCCTCATGGAATGTATTAGGATCTGATACATCTTTGAGTTTACCGAAACCAAAATTTTCAATGATAGCAGTTGCAACTTCCCAAACGGTCAGTACATTCTCCTGCTCAGGACCGAAATTCCAACCTTCGCAGTATTCTGTTGGGTTGTTCCACATCTTTTGAGCAAGCAACATATAGCCAGAGAGTGGTTCAAGTACGTGTTCCCAAGGACGAACCGCCTTAGGTGAACGAATGTTGACAACTTTAGTGGTTTCAAGCGCACGAATACAGTCAGGTATGATCCGATCTTTTGCCCAGTCGCCACCGCCAATTACGTTACCCGCACGAGCCGAAGCAAGTGAAACAGTATGCTTCTTGCCGTACTCTTCAGGATTAAAGAACGAACGACGCCAACTCTGGATAGCCACCTCACAAGCTCCCTTTGAAGAAGAGTATGGATCGTAGCCTCCGAATGGATCGGTCTCAACATAACCCTCCAACTGTTCGCAATTGTCGTAACACTTATCGGTAGTAATCATCACACCAACAAAAGGATAGTTTGAACGGTTCGAAGAATTCAAATGTCGAATCGCTTCCATCACATTGATAGTACCCATCACATTCACTTCGTAAGTCTCTACTGGAATCTCGTATGAGAGACGAACGAGAGGTTGAGCGGCAAGATGAAAAACAATCTCAGGCTGATACTCAACAAAGATCTGTTTTATCTTCTCGCCATCGCAAATGTCAGCACGAATGTCTGCTTTAATTTTGTTACCAATACCTGAGAGAACAAAATTACCACGCTCAGAGAATGGGGCAAGACCCACACCTACTACTTCTGCTCCAAGTTCGTGGAGCCAAATGCAAAGCCAAGAGCCCTTAAAACCAGTGTGACCAGTTACAAGTACCTTCTTGTCTTTGAAGAAACCGTTATATACATCAATCATAGTTATATATTTCTATTTTGCATAATCAGGAATTTCAGGAACAGTACGATCCCAACGCTTCCAAGGAGCCTTATCCTCCGTAAGAAGTTTCTCAAGAAGAGACTTCTCACGGATATTGTCCATACACTGCCAGAAACCAGTGTGGACGTAAGACATTAGTTCACACTGTTCTGCAAGTTTCACAAGAACAGTCTTCTCAAAGATACATTCGTCACCACCTTCCAGCATGTCAAACACTTGTGGTTCAAGTACCATATATCCTGCATTTATAGGAGTACCATCAGCTGTATTTTTCTCACGGAAGGCACGAACAGCCTGATCCTTGGTTATATCGAGTACCCCCTTGTCCTGTGCTATCTTAACTGCAGTAAGGGTAGCAAGTTTTCCATGATTTCTATGGAACTCGATGAGTTTATCAATTTCGACATCGCACACACCATCACCATAGGTCATAAGAAATGGCTCATTACCTACGTACTTCCGAATACGCCTAATACGACCACCAGTCATTGTATTGTAACCAGTATCGACTACCGTCACCTTCCAAGGCTCCATATTAGTCTGGTGAACAATCATTTCGTTCTTACCGTTACGATAATCGAAAGTAACATCAGAGCTGTGGAGTAAATAATTGGCGAACCATTCCTTTATGTACTCCTGCTTGTAACCAGCGCAAATGATAAACTCAGTATGACCATAGTAGGCATACTCTTTCATGATGTGCCAAAGGATAGGCATTCCGCCAATCTCAATCATTGGCTTTGGTTTGATCTGAGATTCCTCAGAGATACGGGAGCCGAAGCCACCGGCGAGAAGAACGACTTTCATATCGAGCTTATTAATTTATTCTTAAACAAATGAATATAGTAGTAAATTCGTAAGCCAAATAGTGATATATTTTTATAATTCTTAGAATCCTTTGAAATATTCTGTACAATAAACAATTCAACATCTTTTCCGTTTCTAAATCCATTATTTATTGCTAAGGATTCTAATTTATCACTATATGATTTTTTATAAAAATTTGTAAATAAAAAGCCAAATAAAAAATTAGCTCTCCATGCTTCATATTCCGTAAAATATTTCTCTATATCAACGCCAACAAAACTCTTAAGATGCTTAAAGCATAACAAAGCTTTTAGTCTATTTTCATAATACTTCTGTCTAAAAGCAGGATTGTTTGTTGTTACTTTCATTACACCAATTTCATTATCGGTTGTATAATAATACAATGGCTCTTTCAGAAAATATATTGTTTTCGCTGTATATAATAAACAGGGTAATGCAAACATGTCTTCATTGTTTACATACAATTCTGGCATAACATCTTTTTGGAAGAGGGTTCGTTTGTACAACCTCATCCAAAGCATAGAATGTAATGAATTATATAAAAGATAATCTCTAAATATAAAATTCGCATCATAAAGGCCTGTATATGGTGATGACAAAATGCTACCATCTCTGAAAACCTCACATTCTACTATATCTGCGCTATTTTCTATGGCAACATCATATAATTTACCATACATATGACTATCTACATAATCATCTGCATCCAAAAAAGCGATGTATTCTCCGATAGCATGATTTATTCCCGTCTGTCGGCCTTGCGCCAAACCTCTATCTTCTTGAACAATTATTTGCCATTGTATCTGCGGGTAGTGATTTGAATACTGTCTCATAATGTCTTCTGAGTTATCTGATGAGCCATTATTTACTAACACAATCTCCAAATCTTTCATAGTTTGCTTCAAAAGAGAATCTAAACAACGAGGAAGCAAGTGTGCAGTATTATGCACAGATATGCATACAGATACTTTGATTGTTTTCATGAGAGTATTCTTTTCCAATTAATGTTTGGTTGTGGTATTTCAAGTATATCACATAACTCTCCACAAACAGCATAAGAATAGTCTATAGATAGTTCAGTTTTGGTTATCTTAGCTCCAGATGCAATGAATAAGCCCGTTGAATGCTTATTATTAGTGAAAAGGTATCCATGCATTCCTTTTTCTTGTATTTCTCCTTCGTGAAAATAATCTGGAGAGATCAAGACTCCTGGATTAGCAACCCAAATAATATCACCGTAAATAGGCTTTCCGCTTTTTGATATGACATCCAGAGGAACTCTATAATCTTTATAATTTCCTTCATTTATGATTATACCGTGATTAGAGAACTTATTTACCAGCAACTCCATAATAATCATGCGAGCATCTTCGTTATAAAACCAAAATCTTGCAGTCGTTGAATCATAAAATACTTCATAATCGCGCAAATGTTTACAAGACAATTTTTGAACTTCTTCCATAATATTAATCTTTTGCGTAATAGGTATCATGCCATGGTCACCTAAGACAGCAAAAGAATAATCTCGAGACCTACAAAGATTAAATATTTCACTAAGTAGCTTATCGACTTTTTGTAAATGGGGTCGAATAGAATCAATATCATTTCCATATAAATGACCTACCTGATCAATCGTCCCGATATAGTACGGAATGAAGTATGTTGACTCATCCATACTTGCGGTGATAAAATCAACTATACCTTTCGTTGTTCTTGGACCAAGATCTGCCAATGATGTAAAAGCATTCAATGTATAAGTTTTGTTATGATTCCGGAGTTCATCAAAAATATCTCTATGAGGAATTAGCTGTTTTGCTCCATCTTCAGAAAGTGCGAAATATTTTAAACTACAAAAGGGGATTCTATACGGATTCAATTTTCTTTTATTATATAACCGCCACTTCTGAAAGCCCATTCTTGTAATTTTTTTACATATTTTTTCACTTAATGATGCTATTTGAATAGCAACCTTATCATTGGCATATGGACTATTCTCTGGTAGGTATCCTATAGCTGTAAAGTTACCTGTATCATAACAATCTAACCCCGAGAAAATTTCGCTTCTTTCGCAAAATCCTGGGCTTGGAATAATTTGCTTAATGTGCCGGCCCTTTTTTGAAAGGTTATATAAAAACGGCATGTTCTCTTCCGTTAAATATAAAGATTTTAAAGCATCAACTAAAACAAAAACCAACTTCATATCATAAATTATTTCTAGCATTCGCAACAGCCTCGTGGAGTTCATCCCAAGATGAATAAGCACCATAATGCCATCTTTTCATTATATTAGAGGCTTTTAATACGTATTCATTATTGATTGCACCCTTGCAATAAGCATGCATTGCATAATTTTGTGCACGAAATATCTCAAATTCTTTTTTTACCCTACGATAGCGTTTAAAAAAAATGCCGAATATATCAACAACTACGTTTTTTAAATTCAATCGTCGTAATTCAGGTGTTCTATCTGGGTCAAGATATAAATTTGCCTTCTCACCCATCGAATATTTAAATGATTTGAAGAATATAGATCTAGCTGCTTCATATAAAGAAACCATCTCTTCACTAGACAACGAGGTGTTCGATGGAAATAGCTTTTCATTAATAGCCCATGTTGCTAATTTTTCAAATGTTGTATCATTTGAAAATTTTGAAGCAATTATAGCTTTATCCTTGTATGATGTCGTATATGCATGATTCTTTAACAAAATCATATCGCAGGCTGCAAGAACACATTTTGCCATTTGGTTTTTAAAAAATCTTGCCTCATCGTTCTGAATATCATGGAAACTCCCACTCCATGAACCCAAAAGAGTCCACATCCTAGTGCGATAAAGAACATCTAAATCATATTCTCCAATACTTCTTTTATCCAACTTTGGCACACGACATATATAATCCTCCCCCCATATTAGCTTACTTGCTTCAAGCAAATCCACATTATGAATGGTAGGTTTTAAAGACAATAACGATTTCGGTGAATAGAAATCTATATCTACCCAATGAATATTTATTTGTTTAGCCAGTTCTTTGCGAAGGTCTTGTAACTGTTCATATTCAATATCATATTCTGAAATAACCGCTACATCATAATCGTTATAAGGACAAACTATTCCATTATTGTCCATATACCAAGAACCTTCGTCTCTACCTATCCCCCCACATAAATAGATTGCGATAGGCTTTTGAGACATATTTTGAAGTATTCCCTGAACTATGATATCAATATCAGCAATAAGTTTTGCTTGAATATTCTCTCTATTTATCATTTTATAAACATTTCTTTTGCAAATAATATTTTCTCTGTTTTATCTAGCAGGCAGTATTGAACTGTAGACATTTACTCCACCTATGCTGCCAAAATTTCTGATTTATTTTCTCCAGATCATCTTATCAATGATGCCTACATAGCTCTGGATGAGCTTGATGACTTTGGTAGAGACATTCTCATCGGTATATGCAGGTACTGGGCATGCATCATCGCCATTGGCATGCATAGTCGTGGCAAGTTCCACTGCTTGACAAACCGCCTCAGAAGTGATACTACCAATGGTAAAGACCCCTTTGTCCATAGCCTCAGGACGCTCTGTAGAGGTGCGGACTGAAACAACCGGAAAATGGAAGAAAGCACCTTCCTCTGGTACGGTACCAGAATCGGAAACGACACAAAAAGCGTTTTGCTGAAGCTTGTTGTAGTCAAAGAAGCCAAGTGGCTTATGTTGGATGACGCGCTCGTCAAACTTAAAGCCTTTCTTTTCGATCATCTTCTCACTGCGTGGGTGACAGCTATAGAGAATAGGCATATCGTAAGTACGTGCCATTTCGTTGACTGCATTCATCAGAGAGAAGAAGTTTTGTTCGATGTCAATATTCTCCTCACGGTGAGCCGAGAGGAGGAGGTATTTACCCTTCTCAAGACCAAGTTCCCGAAGAATATTGGATGCCTCAATCTGAGAGAGGACAGATGAGAGGACTTCTGCCATTGGCGAGCCTACAACGTAGGTATACTCTGGCCTCACGCCACTCTGGAGGATGTAACGACGTGCGTGCTCTGAATAACAGAGGTTTACGTCGGAGGTAACATCAACAATACGACGGATTACCTCCTCTGGAAGATTCTCATCCTTGCAACGATTGCCTGCCTCCATGTGAAAAATTGGAATTTTTAGACGTTTAGCAGCAATAATAGAAAGACAAGAGTTAGTATCTCCAAGAACTATAACTGCATCTGGCTTTACCCTCTTCATAAGATTATATGCCTTGGAAATAATGTTTCCCATAGTTTCGCCAACATTTTTACCGACTACGCCCAAATAGTAATCAGGTTCACGAAGACCAAGTTCTTTGAAGAACACTTCATTAAGAGTATAATCATAGTTTTGACCAGTGTGAACAAGAATTTGATTAAAATACACGTCAGCCTTTTTAATAATGGCAGACATCTTTATAATTTCTGGACGAGTGCCCACAATAGTCATCAACTTAAGTTTTTCCATGTCATTTTATATTATAGTGTGGATAAAGTGATTTATGAGTATCAATCCACTCACGCATTTCCCTAACTTGCTCTTCATATGAAAGAACGACAAAAGAGAAATCATTACGTTTTCTGCGAAGACTTTTGTCTAGTTGAAGTTTGTCATTAGGAGTAATTTCGATCTCTCCATTACGAAAATATTTATTGAACAGCGAACAGAGAGCAAACTTATTAATGCTCTCATTATTCACAAGATTATATAAGCCCGTGAGATTCTCTTTAAGAGCGGAATCCATAGCCTTGGCAAGAGTATAAGTGGTAACACCAGTCCAAATAGCCCCAGTGAAACCTCCAATAGGACCTTCCTGTGCCATAAACCAATTAAAAAGTCCAATACCTGATTCTTTAATATCTGGACCAATTATAGAGTTACGAAATGTGAGGTCTTTGTCGTTGTTAATTTCACCCATTGCTTTTGAACGATCATAGAAAGTTATGCCATTAGGAAATGAATCTTCGTAATAAGGACCATCATTACCAGCAAACACACAATCGGTAGACATATGAATAACCTTGGTATTCATATCTTTAGTGATTTTAACTAGATAATGAGGCAAGTAGCTATTCAGAAGGACCGCCATCGCCTTATTATGTTCTGCACACTGATTCAAAAGACCTATACAGTTAATAACAGCATCAAAGTTACCCTCTTTGATGATATTCTTAATAAGAATCATATCCGAGGCATCACCTACAATAGTAAAGTCAAGCAATTTAGAGATTGAACGTGCAAACCCCACCACCTCATGACCTTGCTCTTTGAAATAAAGTGAAATGAGATGGCCAGCCATACCGTTACAACCCAATACTAAGATTTTCATACTCTTGAGTTTTCTGCAATTAGTTGCTTATTTCAATTTGTGATATGAAAAATATTTACTGTTATTGACATTAGTTACCTATTCAGAACGATAATCACGAGCTTTAGCATGAGGTTGAAGACCAAGATCTTCACGAATGAAATTAAGTTTAAGAAGCAGCTCTTTCATACCTTCTACATCAAGACGAGAAGTATTATGAGAATGATACTCTTCCACTTGTTCTACCTTGTGGTCGCCCTCACAAAAATACTTATCGTAATTGAGATCACGACTATCACAAGGAATACGATAATAGCCCCCCATATCAATAGCTTTAGCCATTTCCTCACGTGTTACAAGAGTTTCATAAAGTTTTTCTCCATGACGTGTACCAATAACCTTAATTTTTGTTTCGCCATGTTTTAAATCTATCTTTGCATAAATCTGCTTGAGAGCCTCAGCAAGTACAGCAAGAGTAGCAGCAGGAGCTTTCTGTACAAAAAGATCTCCATTCTCACCATGAGTAAAAGCATAGATGACAAGATCAACGGCATCATCAAGAGTCATCATGAATCGAGTCATATTAGGATCGGTGATGGTAATAGGCTTACCTTCCATCATTTGCTCTACCCAAAGAGGAATAACAGAGCCACGACTTGCCATTACATTGCCATAACGAGTACAACAGATAGTAGTCTTGGAATTAGTTCCGAGGGCTCGTCCTTGAGCAATTGCCACTTTTTCCATCATAGCTTTAGATATCCCCATCGCATTAATGGGATAAGCAGCCTTATCTGTAGAAAGAACAACAACATTTTTTACACCATATGCAATAGCAGAAAGGAGAACATTATTTGTTCCCTCAACATTTGTACAAACAGCCTCCATTGGAAAGAATTCACATGAAGGAACTTGCTTGAGAGCTGCTGCTGAAAATACATAGTCAACACCATTCATTGCGAAATCAACAGCCTCACGCTGACGCACGTTACCGATATAAAACTTTACCTTATCTGCTACATCGGCATGATTTGCTTGGAGAAAGTGGCGCATATCATCTTGCTTTTTCTCATCACGACTAAAGATACGAATCTCTTTGATGTCGCTATCAAGAAAGCGACGAAGCACAGCATTTCCAAAACTGCCTGTACCACCTGTTATCAATAGGACTTTGTTCTCAAATACTGACATATGTTTATTTTTATAATTTCATTCTTTTTATTGTCCCCCAACTAATATTTTGCCATCATCATAGTTATGCAAACGTCCAATTTTGACTTATCGCACAGAGAAAAACTCCTTTCTGTTTTCTCTCTTAAACAAGCAAAAACTATAATTTATTTTTACAAACCATTAATACTGATTTCATATTGCCATCGGCAACAGATTCTCATAATTCCTGCAACCGTTTAAATTTCACAGAAGAATTTATTTAAATATTCCAATGTAGAACGACAAGTTAATATCAGCGTGGATAGGCTGCCGATACATTTGCTACACGGTCTACAAAGACAATGAGTTCTTACGTTCACCTACCAGAGGATGAATGAAACGCTCCACTATTGAATTATCTATACTATAGGGTCATTTTTCAAGTAGGCAAAAAACTACTTTCAGAAGGTTCTCAGGCAATTCACAGCCTTATTTATGAATTCCTACTGAAGGATGAACCAAGTATGTCAATACATCCAAATTGCTTCAGATCCTTCTAACCATTTCCTTTGTCTTGAATAACCGTCTGCATTGAGTGATTTGTTCGGATGAAAGTTTTTATGCTTCCAGCCCGTAAATTCCCCGATGCAGTCAATCATATATTACATACATATTCACCCGTTTTTTTATTCCACCACTTCCTCAAACGGATACGGATTCTCCTCGATATTCTTCAACTCCTTCACTACCTCCATTTGCTCCGCTGTCATCTCCCTTTTACCCCAACCATCTACAATAAAATGAGCCTCTTGAAGTAAAGACTCCTCATAAACTTCCCCATACGTATAAGTCAGCAGATGAACTTTAAACAAAGAGGCAGAAAGTTGTTCCAAAATAGGATAAATCCGGTCCAGTACTGCTTGCTTCTTCTGCTCTTTATCTCCATCATCATAGATAGTAGCATTATACCCCATCAAAAGAGCCAGACACAAATTCGCCTCTTCTTCAACATCGGAACTCTGAGCAGAAAAAAGAGAATCAGACTTAACAAGCACTTCCTTATTCAACCGGCAAAAAGTGTCGGAATAGACCGGCTCACCGTCCATACCAAGATACATCAGCTCATGAGCTGCATGCTGAAGCTCAAGAGCACGGGAAGTTAAATCATCCATTATTATGATATATGATTAAAATATAAGATTATACCTATTTAGAAGTCACCCGATTATTTTCAGATAGGATTTGGGGACTTTGACACTTGCAGTCAAAAGGTCTTTAATGCGGATAACAACGTATGTTTTATTGGCTTCGATGGCAACCTCACCTTCAATACCGCTGAGTTCGCCTTTGATAACTTTTACTTTATGCCCAACAGTCAGAATTTCGCTATCAAGGCTGACACCGTCAGGATTCAAATCCATTACGAACATAAAGTCCTCCATTTGCTTATTTGGGACTACCAGCATAGAGTGCGTGGAAAGATCCTTCATATAAAAAAGGGGGACATTATAGATGTTGGATATATCGCAGGCTGTCTGCTTGGTGGAATGAACAAACACCAGATTACGGATTACTGGAACTTCGCTACGCTTACGGCGATATTTCAATTGAGAAATGACAAAACGCGTGGGAAGATAATAGTCAAGCTCCAAATGCTCTTCCGATTTAAGTCGGTCCAAAGATTTCCGGACTGTGAATTCCTGCTTGTCACGGGTGCGAGCCGCAAACCAATATTTCTGTTGTTCAGTCACTTAGAAATTTTCTTTCGAATGAATTAGCTCAGTTCCGGGTGCGCTTCGCGGTTTGAACGAGACATTTTCCCACCCAAACCGTATTGTACACTTTTGCAATGATAATAAGCTATTAAAGAAGATATTAGACTCATAGAAGTGTCCAATAAACGTTCGTTTAATAAACGTCTATTTTTAAGAAAATAAGTAGAGGTATAAAAGTTAAAAAGGAACAGAACTTTAATATGTTAAATGTTAGACGTACACTGCTGAAATTCAATAGATTAACATGAAACAGAAATCACTTTGGGAATATTTTTATTAAACATTTTGTTAGTTCAAAAAATACAGCTTATCTTTGCGTTCATTAAACGAACGTTTAAAAAACACCTCATCATTTCCAATATATCATTCTACATTCCAACATCTTACCCTCATAAATGCATTATTGAAGTTTCGTAAATATACCTACTGATAAATGGGAATTTATCGCACAGAACGCAAGTGAAATAAAAGCCCACTTCCATAACCTATGGAGAGAGTGAAAGCCCGTGGATTTCTATCTAAAACACAAGCATTCCTTTGCTTTTCACCCTTGCTTGGTCTACTGTTGCATAAGGAATTAATAACGCCTAACGGCCATGAACACCCCTGCTAATGGCCATGAAGCAATCGTTTAACGACCATAAGCAGGGTTGTTCATGGCCGTTAGGCGTCACTAACTCCAAGGCTTTTACAGATGAAGTACGTAGCCCGCGCCTATTGCGCACAAGGTGCAAACGTATTGTACAGCAACTTAAAAGACATCAGACTCCACTATTCATAGTCGGGCAAACTCGAAAATGCAGGAAAACTACACTGACCGATTTATGTAACCCACGCGCGATATTACATTAAAAAACAATAAGTTACGGCAAAACTCAGACGTTTTTTGGCAGGTGGAAGCAAATTTTGCTTCCACCTTTTCAGGTTGCTTCCACCGCAGAGTAAATGCCGATGGATAGGGAGATGCAGGAGGTGGGTGGAAGTGTGGAAGCAAAACAGATGCAAATTTATGTTTCAGCAACACGCCTCAAGTTTTAAAAAAGATGTAGTACAAAGGCATAAAATATAATAAGTGTTACAAATACACACTTTATGCCCCGACACTCTTGCAAATGTCGAAAAAGTCCGTACCTTTGTAATGTGTTTTTCATAGTATTAGATTTAAGGTTAACAAAGGTTGGAGTACAGCGGTACTCCTTTTTTTATGCCCATACGTACCGTCCCGGTTCTCCAATAAAATTTTCACGTAAAATGCAAGGCAACTTTTTATATCCATTTAGTTTTTGGCTATCTTTGCACTGCTTTCGGCGGGCATAGGCACGCATAAAGCAGCTTAACTAACAATAAATCAATAATTAAAAACAGAAAATTATGGCAATGCATACATGGTTTGAATGTAAGATCCGTTACGAGAAAACAATGGAAAATGGAATGAACAAGAAGGTGACCGAACCGTACCTGGTAGATGCCCTCAGTTTTACGGAAGCGGAAGCACGCATCATCGAAGAGATGACGCCGTTCATTTCGGGAGAGTTCACCGTATCGGACATCAAACGTGCCAACTATAGCGAATTGTTCCCCAGCGAAGAGGAAGCTGCCGACCGCTGGTTTAAATGTAAACTGGTTTTCATCACACTGGACGAGAAAAGCGGTGCGGAAAAGAAAACCTCTACCCAGGTATTGGTGCAGGCTGCCGACCTGCGTGATGCAGTGAAGAAACTGGATGAGGGCATGAAAGGCACAATGGCCGACTACCAGATAGCATCTGTAGCGGAAACCGCCATTATGGATGTATATCCGTACAGTGCAGAGCCCGACGACAAACCGGAAGTTTAATTTAAGTGATGAGTTATAAGTTATGAATTATTATTGCGACCCATAACTTATAACTCATAACTCATAACTCAAAAAAACGATGATTGCAGAGAATTTAAAACAAGTACTGAGCGAACTGCCTGAAAAGGTACGGCTGGTGGCTGTTTCCAAATTTCACCCCAACGAGGCGATAGAAGAAGCGTATCGTGCCGGCCAGCGTGTGTTCGGAGAAAGTAAGGTGCAGGAAATGACTGCCAAATACGAAAGTCTGCCCAAAGACATAGAATGGCATTTCATCGGGCATCTGCAAACAAACAAAATAAAATATATCGTTCCTTACGTAGCGCTGATTCATGGCATAGACTCCTACAAGCTGTTGGCCGAAGTGAACAAGCAGGCTGCCAAAGCCGGAAAAACCGTCAACTGCCTGCTGCAGCTGCACATTGCCCGGGAAGAGACCAAGTTTGGATTCAGCTTTGACGAATGCCGGGAAATGCTGGCAGCCGGTGAATGGAGAGAGCTCAAGCATATCCGGATATGCGGATTGATGGGCATGGCCACAAATACGGACAATGACGAACAAATCAAAACAGAGTTTTGTTCTTTAAGTAGCTTCTTCAATGAAGTGAAAGCCAAGTGGTTTGCTGATGCAGAGTCATTCCGGGAACTGTCCATGGGAATGTCTCACGATTACCACGAGGCCATTGCAGCCGGAAGCACCTTGATACGTGTAGGAAGCAAGATTTTTGGAGAAAGAAACTATTAACCATAAAAAATCATTATCATGGCAACATTAGAAACTACTTTTGCAGGGCTGAAACTCAGAAACCCCATTATCGTCAGCAGCTCCGGACTGACAGACAGCGCCGCCAAGAACCAGAAACTATCTGAGGCCGGCGCAGGTGCCATTGTGCTAAAATCACTCTTTGAAGAGCAAATCATGATGGAGGCTGACTGGATGGGAGACCCGAACATGTACCCCGAAGGCAGTGACTACCTTGTAGGATATATCCGCGAACATAAGCTGGGTGAATATCTGAACCTGATTAAGGAAAGCAAAAAGGTTTGCAATATCCCCATCATAGCCAGCATCAACTGCTATCAGAATGCCGACTGGGTGGAATTTGCCGCCAAAATAGAAGAAGCCGGTGCAGACGCACTGGAAATCAATATCCTTGCACTGCAGACGGATGTACAATATGCTTACGGCAGTTTCGAGCAACGCCACATCGACATTCTGAGCCACATCAAGAAGACGGTCAAGATACCCGTCATCATGAAGCTGGGTGACAACCTGACCAACCCGATAGTTCTGATAGACCAACTGTACGCCAACGGCGCCGCCGCAGTAGTGCTGTTCAACCGCTTCTACCAGCCGGACATCAACATTGAGAAAATGATACAAGTATCCGGCAACGTATTCAGCAACGAAGCCGATTTGTCTAAAGCCCTGCGCTGGATAGGCATCGCTTCGGCAGCCGTAAACAAGCTGGACTATGCCGCTTCCGGTGGTATCCACTCGCCCGAAGGCGTTGTCAAGGCAATATTAGCAGGTGCTTCGGCCGTAGAGATATGCAGTGTGCTTTATCAGAATTCAGCTACCATCATTGAAGAATACATCCGCTTCCTCAACTTGTGGATGGACCGCAAAGGTATGGAAACCATCAGCCAGTTCAAAGGTATTCTGAACGTAAACGACCCGAAGGGAGTCAATACTTTCGAACGTACACAGTTCTTGAAATACTTCTCTTCACATGAATGAGACAAAAGGCTGACAAGAAGACAATAAAATTGAAAGGGTGATAACACTACAATACGTTATCACCCTTTCATTTTATACTATACCGCTATCTTTTTATTTCTTCTTATCCAGCGCCTCAAAGCAGGAATTCTTGCTCACGAATTCCGGAACAATATCCTTCATGGCAGCAACAATTTTCATCTGGTCATAGGTGTAACTTACATCAATCAGCTTCTGGATACGCTCCTTCACCTCGTCATAGTCATACTCACGCACCGTGGCAATCATAATCTTCTCATGGTAGGTGGGTTTTGTAAGCTCCTTCACATTCAAGAGTTCCTCGTAGAGCTTCTCGCCATGACGGAGACCGGTAAATTCAATCTTCACATCCGTACGTCCGGAAAGGCTGATCATACGCTTGGCAAGGTCCACAATCTTCACCGGCTTACCCATGTCGAAGATGTAGATTTCACCGCCGTTGCCCATACTGCCGGCCTCAAGAACAAGGCGGCAAGCTTCGGGAATGGTCATGAAGTAACGGATTATCTCAGGATGGGTCACTGTCACCGGACCGCCACGCTGAATCTGGTCGCGGAAACGGGGAATGACAGAACCGTTGGAACCCAGCACATTGCCGAAACGCGTAGTGATGAACTGAGTGGCATGGCCTCCCTCCTTCTGCAACTTCTTCGCAAGAGACTGCACATAAATCTCGCAAATACGCTTGGAACAGCCCATCACGTTTGTAGGGTTAACAGCCTTGTCCGTAGAAATCATCACAAACTTCTCGGCACCGTATTTCACGGCAAGATCGGCAACGGTGCGCGTGCCGAATACGTTCACCTGGATGGACTCGGAAACGTTGTCCTCCATCATCGGCACATGCTTGTAGGCGGCCGCATGGAAAATATACTGGGGCTTGAACTCCCTGAAGATATCCTCCATGCGCGTGGCATTGGAGATGTCGGCTATGATGGTCTCGGCATCGATGTCGCGCCAACGGTCCTCAAGTTCCAGACGGATGTCGTGCAGAGGGGTCTCGGCCTGGTCCACTAAAATAAGTTTATAGGGATTGAACGAAGCCACCTGGCGCATGATTTCACTGCCGATGGAGCCGGCGGCGCCCGTAATCATCACACGCTTGCCCTCCAGATGAGAGGCAACCTTATGGATATCTATCTCGATAGGATTGCGCTGAAGCAGGTCCTCAATCTGAATTTCCTTCAACTGTGTGCGGCTCAGCGCCTGACCGTTCCACTCGCTCAAAGGAGGCGCGGTCATCAGTTTGATGTTGTGCACCAGCAGGCGGTCAGCCATGTCGGACTTCTTCAGTTCCTCCATCTTGGCAGGAGAAATGATGATGGTCTGCACATCGCGGTCGTTCAGCACATCAATCAGCGTATCATCGTTGGGGAACACCCTGACACCCATCATCACCTTGTTGATAAGCTCAGGTTCGTCCGCAATGAATCCGCGCAGACGGTAGTGGTTGCGCAGATTGACACGCAATGCCTTGGCAATATTGACCCCGGCTCCCTTGGCACCGTAAATGAACACATTGGCACTATGGGTGCCGTCGAAGTTCAGCGCCTCGAAGAAAGTCTTGACAATCACACGGGAACATGCCATCATGGCAAAGCTGATGATATAGGACATGAACAGCACGCTGACCGGAGCCAGGTTAAACTCCAAATAGCTTTCCGTCAGAACGCTCGTTATCATCAGCAGTGCATACGACACCGTCAATGACACAAAAATGCGCATGATATCCACAAAGGAGGAAAAGCGCAACACATTGGAATACGTACGGAAAACACGGAAGAAAATCAAGTTGACAACAACCGTCCATAAAATGGTCTTGTCAATGGTAGAGGATTCCAAAAAAATGCTTCTGAAATCATATCGGAGAGCATAGGCCAACAGACTGGATATGACGATGATAAATACATCAATTAACAGAATAGTCCATATCGGAAGCACTTTCGCGGAAAAATACCGATGAAAAAAATTTCGCTTCATTTCGCTTGACAGTTTTGTTTTAGGCGAGGCAAAGATACACTATTTTAGTCAAAACAGACAATAAATCGATAAAAAAATGTTATAACAATTATTTATCGTCTATAAAGAAACCATCCCACCTCCCCCGTTTTAACAGTCAGAAAGCGGGATAGAAATAGTTTTGCCCCGGAAAATGCGGTATCCGCTACATCAGATTACTTGCCAACTCGCTCAACTGGCTGCGCTCCCCTTTCACCAGATTGACATGGGCAAACAAATTCTGGTCTCTCATGCGGTCTATCATATAGACAAGCCCGTTGGACTGACTGTCCAGATAGGGTTGGTCTATCTGCTGAATATCACCGGTAAACACCATTTTTGTACCTTCGCCGGCACGGGTGATGATGGTCTTAATCTCATGTGGGGTCAGGTTCTGGGCTTCATCGATAATACAGTAGGTTTCGCTCAAGCTGCGCCCACGGATAAAGGCTAATGCCTCGATGACCAATTGTTCACTTTTTTGCATATCCTCCAAGCGTTTCACTTCAGAGGAATTGGCAGCGAACTGATGCTTGATTACATTCAAATTATCGAACAAAGGCTGCATGTAAGGAGCCACTTTCTCATTGGCATCACCGGGAAGGAATCCAAGGTCTTTATTGGATAAGGCCACGATGGGACGTGCCAGAAGAATCTGCTTGTAGTCGGTAAGTTTTCCCAATGCGGCGGCCAGTGCCAGCAGGGTCTTACCGGTTCCCGCCTTACCGGTCAGGGCAACCAGCTTGATATTCGGGTCGTTCAGCACCTCAAAAGCAAAGCTCTGCTCGGCATTACGCGGTTCAATGCCATAGTTCTTTGTCTTGTTGACCCGGCAAATCGAATGGGTAAAGGGATTATAACGTGCAAGCACACTGCTGCGGTCACTCTTCAGCACAAAGCATTCGTTGGGACGAATGATGTCCTTAAAATCGAACTCGTTGATGTCCAGTCCTTCTTTGGAAGAATAAATGCGGTCTATCAGCGCAGGGTCAATACCCTCGAACACTTCATTCGACTTTTCGAATATATCCACATTGATTACCTTATCATTGATGTAGTCTTCGCACAGCAGACCGATGGAACGCGCCTTCATGCGCAGATTCACGTCTTTCGTGACAAGGATGGTTTTCATTTTAGGCTTTTTGGTGGAAAGCCAGTCCACTACCGACAGAATCTGATGGTCGGGGATGCGTTCGGGAAAGGAATCACGTACCCGGGGAGAGTCCACCATGCCTGCCACCACAAACAGACGGCCCAAGCCCTCTCCCAATGGCGCCCCTTTGGTGAACAGATTGTCATCGGTAATCAAATCTAGCTCACGGACAAACTCACGCGCATTGAAATTAATCTGCTCATTACCTTTCTTGAATTTGTCCAGTTCTTCAAGGACTACGATGGGAAGATAAATGTCATTCTCTTGAAAATTCTTCAAACAGTTATAATCGTGAAGAATCACATTCGTATCAATCACAAAATTTTTCTTAGCTCCCATACACGTTAGATTTAAATTGTTAATACCTTTGCATAAGCTTAAGATAAGCTACACTGCAAGCAATTTCAAGCAAGCTTGATTGCGTCCGGTTTGCATTATCTTTGTCGCTTTTAAAGATAACAAATTAATAGGGAGAAAGGATTGCTTCTCCGTTAAATATTATAAAAGATGGATTATCAGGACACTTTAACTTACTTATATAACAGTGTGCCCATGTTTCAGCAAGTGGGCGGCTCAGCATACAAGGAAGGATTGGAAAACACTCTGACCCTGGACGCACACTTCGAACATCCCCACCGCAGTTTCCGCAGCATTCATGTGGCCGGTACCAATGGAAAGGGTTCCTGCTCGCATACGCTTGCCGCCATACTGCAAGAGGCAGGATACAGGGTCGGGCTCTATACCTCGCCCCATCTGGTGGATTTCCGGGAGCGCATCCGGATTAACGGACAGCCTATACCCGAGGAATACGTCATCCGTTTTGTAGAGCAGGAACGTGGCTTCTTCGAACCCCTCCATCCCTCTTTCTTTGAGCTGACCACCGCCATGGCCTTCCGCTACTTTGCCGATGAAAAGGTGGATGTAGCCGTAATCGAGGTGGGACTCGGCGGACGCCTGGACTGCACCAATATCATCCGTCCGGATGTATGCATCATCACCAACATCAGTTTTGACCATACCCAATTCCTGGGGGACACCTTGGCAAAAATCGCAGGAGAGAAGGCAGGAATCATTAAAAGCGGTATCCCCGTTGTAATCGGCGAGACCACTCCCGAAACGAAACCGGTATTTCTGGAAAAAGCACAGACAACGGGTGCTCCCATCTACTTTGCCGAGGAGAATGACCGTGAAGACTATCCCGGAATAGAATACGAACTGAAAGGGCTCTACCAGCAGAAAAATGCCCGGACCGTACTCACCGCCCTCCCGCTACTGAAAGAAGCCGGCTACCGGCTGGACGGACAAGCAGTGCGCAGTGGCTTTGCCCGTGTGGCGGAACTGACGGGCTTGATGGGACGCTGGCAAAAACTGCAGGACTCGCCCACCCTGATTTGTGACACCGGCCACAATGTGGGAGGCATCACCTACATTACAGAACAACTGAAGCAACAGACTTACCGACAGCTACACATCGTCATAGGCATGGTGAATGACAAGGATATACGGGGGGTACTGGCCTTGCTACCCCGGGAAGCGACCTACTACTTCACCAAAGCCAGCGTGAAGCGGGCATTGCCCGAAAGCGAACTGCAGGAGCTGGCCGCAGCAGCTGGCCTGAAAGGGCATTGCTATCCTGACGTACCCGCCGCCGTGCGGGCCGCACAAGAAAAAAGCCTCCCGGAAGATTTCATCTTCGTGGGAGGCAGCAGTTTCATTGTGGCCGACTTGTTAGCGAACCGCGATGCACTCAATCTCTACTAAGGCATCTTTGGGCAACGCCTTCACTGCCACAGCCGAACGTGCCGGGAAAGCACCGTCAAAATAGGTGGCATATACCTTGTTCATATCAGCGAACAAGGACATGTCTGCCAGAAAAACGGTTGTCTTCACAATATTCGCCATGCTCAGACCTGCCTCTTCCAGGATATGCTTTATATTCTCCAAGGACTGGCGGGCTTGCGCTTCCGTACCTTCAGCCATCACTCCGGTAGCTGCATCAATAGGCAACTGACCTGATACAAATACCATTCCACTGGCTTCGATAGCCTGGCTATAAGGGCCTATGGCGCCCGGTGCCTTCTGGCTGCAAATCACTTTCTTCATGATTGTCAAAGTTTGTTTTTATTAATAATCGAGTCTATTTTCTTTTTTGAAATAAAAAAAATCCGAAGTATATGCAGTATTCCGGAAATCCACGCATTTTATAAATAAAACAACGTAATTTCACTCATAACCTGTTATACCTAGACTTAACTCATTTAACACGGGGGAGTTCCCCAAAACAGAGGCTCTGCTTGCGAAAGCAGAGCCTTTATTCTATCCCATCCCTTTACTTGCAATGCTTCTCAATCAAAGCATCCACATTGGGGTCACCCAATTCCTTTGCCTTGGCAAAGCTGGCACAAGCTTCCTTGTCCTTCTTCATCTGCAGCTGGGCGATACCCATCAGACGGTAGGCCTCGGCATACTTAGGGTCTTTCTCCAGAGCAGCCTTCAGCACATTCAACGCCTCTTCGTAACGTCCCACGCGAAGATTCACCACTGCCAGTTCGGCACGGTAAGTCAAATCCTCCGGATTCAGTTCGATGGCTTTCGCCATATCGTCCAGCGCACGCTGGTACTGCTTGGCCTTCAAAGCAGCCTGCTCACGGTAATAGTAGAACATGTCGTTCACTTTACCGTTCACGGCATTGTAATAGGCATCATAATCCAACATGGCATTACGCGCCTGGTCTGCATTCATACGGGCTTGGGCACGCTCCAGCAAGTAAGGGGCGGCTTCCTCCGTATAGGGCTGGGTAAAGCGGGCCACACAACTGTCCATCAGAGCCAGTACCTCTTCGGCAGGCGCCTGCATCAGTTCCTTGGTCTTGGCAGCACTGAAGAAGGTAGCCGGAGAGGCCAGAATTGTCTTATTCACTTTATCATAGCTGGTAAATGCCGACGGATAGTCCTGCTTGGCAAACAGGATGTCACCCTCCAACTGGACATAAACCGGAAGCTCGTCAATGGCTATCGCTTTCCGTACCTCGTCCAGAGCCTTGTCGAGCGACCAGTCCTTATAAACTTTCTCGGGCTTGCCCAATGCATAATTATAGATTATCTTGGCCCGGTTGTAATACACATCATCTTTCTTTGCGGCAACCTCCAAAGCCTTATCCATATCTGCGGCGACCTTATCCATGGAAGCATCTTCACGGGACATGAACAGATGCTGGGAAGCACGGCGCAGATAACCGTCGGCACTGGCAGGATATTGTGCAATGAAATCGTTCAGAGTCTCCATATACTTCTCCGGAGACAGTTGGGAAGAAGCCATGTAGAGGAACACCAAAGCCTGCTCTTCGGTATCGGGCAATGCCTTCTTAATACCGATGCCCTTCAATGACATATCTCCATAAGACAATGCGGAGATATTCTGCGACATGGCGAAATTGGCATCAATGGCATAGCAGATGGTAGCCGTGTCTTGTCCGGAGGACTTCTGCGCAAGGCCGAAGACCTGCCCGTCCACAGTCATCAGCGGACAACTCACCATCTTGTCCTTCAAACGCATATCAAGTGTATAATAGGAATAGTTACCGGAAATCTTATCAGCTTCCTTTACTTTCCCGGCAGTGAAGGAACGGTCCTTCTGGGTGGAATAAGGCAGCAGATATACATCCGCACCGGCAGCCGGAGCCACAGCAGCCAAAGTGAGTGCCGTGACTTTCTTTCCGGAGATGCCGACACGGAACTTGACAACATCGTACATGTCATCGGCCCCCATAATGGCCTCCACCGGCATCTGTGCTCCGTCCGAGCTCATCACAACGGCGCGCTGGGCACCTTTGAACAAGGTGTAGTCAGAAAGCGCAACGCCATCTTCAGTGACAAAAAAGCCGTTTCCAGTATTCAGTATCTTATCGTTCTGGTCGTAGGTCACCACCGAAAAAACGGCACGTTTGGCTTTGTCTACCCACTTCGGGGCTTGTGCCACACTCCACTGAGCCAATAAACAGAGAGTGAGCATCAACAGCAATTTCTTTTTCATATCTTAGTTGGTTCTTTGTTTTACCGCTTCATAAATCAAAATGCCGGCTGCAACGGAAACATTGAGGGACTCGATGGTTCCCAACATGGGAATCTTCACCCACTCGTCACACAACGCCAGGTTGTCATAGGACACCCCCTTGTCTTCGGCACCCATAATGATGCACATCGGACCGGTATAGTCGGCTTTGGTATAGTCGTAATCGCCTTTCTCCGTGGCTGCCACGATATGGAAACCACTATTCTTGAGGAATTGCAGGGTCTCTTTCAGGCTGTGTTCGCGGCAAACGGGCAAAGTGTGCAAGGCTCCTGCCGAGGTTTTCATGGCATCTGCGTTGACAGATACACTGTTCCGTGCAGGGATAATCACGGCATCTACCGCCGCACACTCGCAAGTACGGGCAATGGCACCGAAATTGCGGACATCCGTGATGCCGTCAAGCATCACAAACAGAGGATTCTTGCCCTGCTCGAAAAGGAAAGGTACCAAGTCCTCCGTCTTCTGGTAAGTGACTGAAGAGATGAAGGCAATTACTCCCTGGTGATTCTTCCGTGTCACGCGGTTGATGCGTTCCACCGGAACGCGCTGTACCGGTATCAAAGTCCCTTTCAAGACAGCGAACAGCTCTTTTGACAAATCACTCTGAATGTCCTTCTTTACCAATATCTTGTCTATCTCTTTTCCTGCCTGAATGGCTTCTATCACGGCACGAACGCCGAAAATCATTTCACTGTTATCAACCATATATGGGTATTTACTATTTGACGATTTACTATTTACTATTTGATACTTCCAGCAATGCTCTGGCATTGTTCAGTGCGGCTTCGGTCAGCTTAGCACCACTCAGCATATGGGCTATTTCTTCCACACGTTCATCGTCGGTCAGACGACGGATGTGACTGTTTGTTTCCGTCTCGTTGTCCTGCTTGTACACCTTATAATGGGCGCGTCCGCGGGCAGCAATCTGGGGCAGATGGGTGATACTGATTACCTGGCGGTCCTGCTCGCCCATCTCCTGCATGATATCCGCCATGCGGTCGGCTATCTCGCCGGAGACTCCGGTATCTATTTCGTCGAATACAATGGTAGGAAGCTTGACGGCACCGGCTATCATTGCTTTAATGGAGAGCATGACGCGGGCTATTTCACCACCTGAAGCTACGGAGGAGACGCTTTGCAATGCCCCGTTCTTATTCGCGGAAAACAAGAAGTTCACAGTATCCGCCCCGTGTATGCCCGGCTCTTTGCGGGCACCTATCTCTACCTGGAAACGGACATTGGGCATGCCCAACGGAACCAGCCGCGCAGCCATCTGCTTCTCCACTTCACGGGCAGCGGCAGTACGCGCCTTGGTGAGGACGGCAGCCTGCTTTTTCACCTTATTATATAAAGCGTCGCAACGCGCTTTCAGTTCCTCGATGTGCTCGTCGGACGAAGTGATGGCGGAGAGTTTGGCGGCGTATTCATCCGTCAGCGCCAGAAGTTCACCGACAGTGGAAACGCGGTGCTTCTGTTGGAGCGTATAAATCAAGTTCAGACGTTCGTTCACTTCATCCAGACGTTCGGGGTTGAACTCTATTTCATCCTCCTTACCCGACACTTCCTGCGAAATATCCTTCAACTCGATATAAGTGCTTTCCATGCGTTCGGCAAGTTCCCCGGCAACCGGATAAACCCTCTGCAGGCCGAGCATCGTATTCAGGCATTCCTTCAGCCCGGACAACAAGCCTCCTTCGTCCGAGTAGAGCGTCTGCCCTACCCGATAGAGTCCGGCCTTTATCTCTTCCGCATGACTCAGCGTATCTGCCTCTTGCTCCAGCTCCTCCTGCTCACCGGCAGACAAGTGTGCCTCTTCCAACTGTTCCAGTTGGAAACGGATATAGTCTTCGTCCGACTTATCCTGATTGGCACGGGCAACAAGGGCCTCCAAATCCTGCTGTGCCTGCTTCCATGCTCCGAAGATATGCTGGTAAGCAGACAAGGCCTCTTCGTTATGCGACAAGATGTCCAGTACATTCAACTGAAACCCTTCCTTGTTCAGCAATAGGTTCTGATGCTGGGAATGCACGTCAATCAGCTGTTCTCCCAACTCCTTCATCTGAGCCAATGAAGCAGGCGTGTCATTGATGAATGCCCGGCTCTTGCCCGAAGCGGACACCTCGCGGCGCAGGAGGCATTCTTCCTCGTACTCCAACTCATTCTCCCCAAAGAAAGGCTGCATACCGTAAGCGGAAATATCAAAACGGGCCTCGATAATGCACTTCGAAGCTCCTACACGAATGGCTTTCACATCGGCACGCTGTCCCAGCAGCAGACCGATGGCACCCAGAATAATGGATTTTCCAGCACCGGTCTCACCCGTTATCACCGAGAAACCGCTGCTGAAGCTGATATCGAGCTTTTCAATAAGCGCATAATTCTGTATGTAAAGCGAACGCAACATAAGGATATTGACGATTTGACGATTTGACGATTTACTATTTACTATTTAAATCTTTCACCAGACGGTCTACGATGTCGGCAGCCACTTCGGCTTTGGACTTCAAGGGGTAGTCCGTCTTTCCCTGGTGGTCTATGATACTGATTTTATTGGTATCGCAACGAAAACCGGCTCCCTTGTCGTTCAGGGAGTTCAGCACGATGAAGTCCAGATTCTTGCGGTTGAGCTTGTCTTCCGCATTCATCTGCTCGTTATGAGTCTCAAGGGCAAAGCCTACGAGGAGGCGCCGTTGGTGCTCTGTATCGTTCTTCAGATTACCTAAGAAAACGGCTATGTCGCGGGTAGGTTTCAAGTTCAAACTCATCTCCCCGGTCTTTTCGCGCTTGATTTTCTCATCCGCCACTTGTTCGGGGGTGTAGTCTGCCACGGCAGCCGTCAAGATGGCGGCATCGGCATGGACAAAGGCGGCAGATGCAGCCTCGAACATCTCCTGCGCCGACTCTACCGCATAGTACTGGTGCATCGGGAAGTAAGTGCCTTGCTGCACCGGACCGGCAATCAGTATCACCTTGGCCCCTCTGGCGGTACATTCATCTGCCAGGGCAAGTCCCATCTTGCCGGAAGAATAGTTGCCGATGAAGCGCACCGGGTCTATCTTCTCATAAGTAGGTCCTGCGGTTATCATCACTGTCTTGCCCACCAGGTCGCCCTCTTTGGCAGCAAAGTACATTTCCAGGTGGCGGATGATATTCTCCGGCTCCTCCATACGGCCTTTCCCCACCAGATGGCTGGCGAGTTCTCCCGTAGCAGGTTCTATGATGTGGTTTCCATAAGAGCGGAGTGTATCCAGATTCTTTTGGGTGGAAGGATGGGCATACATGTCCAGGTCCATGGCAGGCGCCACAAACACCGGAGCTTTGGCGGAAAGATAGGTGGTAATCAGCATATTGTCTGCCACGCCATTCGCCATCTTGCCGATGGTGGAAGCCGTAGCCGGGGCTATCAGCATGGCATCTGCCCACAGACCGAGGTCCACATGGCTGTTCCAGGTACCATCGCGTTGGGCAAAGAACTCACTGATAACCGGTTTGCTGGTCAGGGCAGAGAGCGTGATAGGGGTAATAAATTCTTTTCCGGCAGGCGTAATGACCACCTGCACCTCTGCACCACGCTTAATCAGTCCGCGAATAATATAGCATGCTTTATAGGCGGCAATGCTGCCCGTAATGCCCAATACTATTTTCTTCCCTTTCAGTATATTTGCCATTTATTTCTGAGTCATTTCACGCAGACGTATCTTGGTCAGCGTGGCTTTGGTATTCAGGGTAAAATCACTGTTCAGAATCCAGCTGTAATAGCCGGGATCGCGCTTCAGGACATCGGATACCGACATGCCCTTGTACTTGCCGAAGTTGAATACTTCCACACCTTTGTCATCGTAGACCATACGACCGGCAAAGTCCACATTCTTGTTGAAGCTGGAATAGTCGGCAAGGAAAGCCACGTCATTCTGCAACTCCGGATAGCGGTCCAACTGCGACATCAGCACTTCGTAGGTGGCACGTGTATCAGCCTCTGCCGTATGGGCGTCTTCCAAATTCTTGCCGCAATAGAATTTATAGGCAGCAGATAGCGTGCGTTGCTCCATCTTGTGGAAAATGACCTGCACGTCCACAAACTTGCGGCGGCTCATGTCAATGTCCACACCGGCACGAAGGAACTCTTCCGCCAGGACGGGGATATCAAAACGGTTGGAGTTGAAGCCCGCCAAGTCGCATCCTTCAATGTCATTGGCAATGTTGCGCGCCACTTCCTTGAATGTGGGGCAGTCGGCTATATCGGCATCGTAGATGCCATGAACGGCAGATGCTTCGGCAGGAATGGGCATTTCGGGGTTGATACGCATGGTTTTGGACTCCTCATTCCCGTTGGGATATACCTTGAGGTAACAGATTTCGACAATTCGGTCTGAGTTGATATTGGTACCCGTAGTCTCCAAATCAAAAAAGACTATCGGATTTTTCAGATTCAATTTCATTGTTTTTTCGTTTTATAAGCTCTGGCTATGAGCTATAAATTATAAGTTTAACTTACAAGCCACGAGCTACAAGTACCGTGCGGCATAATTGCGCAGCCACTTGTAGCTCGTAGCTCATAATCCGATTGCTAATATTCATCAGTCATTCAGCATCATCGGCATCAGCAACATCAGCAAGTCTTCGTTCTCTTCCTGCTCTACCGGAATAATGACACCTGCACGTGAAGGATCTGCCAGTTCGATAACGATTTCATCGGCAGAAATGTTATTCAGAATGTCAATCAGGAAAGTGGACTTGAAACCGATGCTCATCGGATTGCCCGCATATTGGCAAACCAGTGTTTCTTCGGCCGATGTAGAGAAGTCGATGTCCTGTGCGGAGATGACAATCAGATTCTCCTGCATACGGAGCTTGATAAGGCTGCTTGCCTGCGAGGAGAAGATGGACACGCGGCGCAAAGCACCGAGCAGTTGCAGGCGGTCTACCGTCACTTTATAAGGGTTGTTCTGCGGAATCACAGAGTTGTAGTTGGGATAGCGTCCTTCGATAAGACGGCACACCATGCGGTAGCTTTCCAGTGTGAACACAGCGTTGCGTTCGTCGAACTCGATAGTCACCATGCCTTGCTCTTTCGGCAGCAGATTCTTCATCAGCGAAGCCGGCTTCTTGGGCAGGATAAAGGCGGCACGTTCGTTACCTTTGGCGGCCAGTGTCTTGCAGCGCACCAGCTTATGACCGTCTGATGCCACCATCGTGATGTCCTCCGTTGTGATATCGAAATAGATACCGTTCATCACGGGACGAAGCTCGTCATCAGCCGTAGCAAACACGGCACGGTTGATACCACCCAGCAACACTTGTGCATCCATTTCCACACGTACGGCATTGTCACCCAACATGGCAGACTGCGGGAACTCGTCCGCATTCTGCCCCATCAGGCTGTATTTACCGTTCTGATACTGTACCGTGATTTCAAGGGAATCCGTATTGATTTCAAAAGTCAACGGTTGTTCGGGAATTTCCTTCAAAGCGTCCAAAAGGGTTTTGGCTGTGACGGCAAAACGGCCGTCCATATCACTTTCATTCACTTCGACCGTAGTGACCATCGTCGTTTCACTGTCGGAAACAGTTGCAGACAAGGTTCCGTCTTGCAGTTCAAAGAGGAAACAATCCAAAATAGGCAACGCATTCTTCGAATTAATCACACGGCTGATAGCCTGCAAATGACTGGAGAGCGCAGTACTCGAAACGATAAATTTCATATCTTCTGTATATTTAAGTTTTTTATTTTGCTAACGTCTTAGAAACCGTTTTTATCTTTTTCAAACTGACGGACAAAGTTAAAAAAAGAATTCCCTACGACAAAGAAATAGCAAGAAAAAACAGCCGAATATTCGTCTCATATTCCTAAAAAATTGTAACTTCGCCGCATCATTTAAAAAGAAAACAATGGAATTTACAGGAAAAATCATCGCTATACTCCAGCCCAGAGGCGGAGTTTCCAAGTCAGGTAACGAATGGAAATCACAAGAATATGTGATTGAAGACCATGGCCAATATCCGCGCAAAATGTGTTTTGACGTATTTGGAGCGGACAAAATCGAACAGTTCAATATTCAGATGGGCGAAGAGCTGACAGTATCTTTTGATGTAGACGCACGCCAATGGCAAGACCGTTGGTTCAACAGTATTCGCGCATGGAAGGTAGAACGCGTAAGCACTGCCGCACCCGCTCCGGGCGCTCCCGTTCCGCCGCCGGCTCCCACTGCCGCACCGGAATTCCTCGCAGGGGATGCAAAGGATGACCTGCCGTTCTAAGAATATGTTATAATTCACCACAGATTGCACAGATTAACACAGCTAAAAATTCTTGATTATCAAAATTCTAGAATAAACTGTGTTAATCTGTGCAATCTGTGGTGAGTGTGTATTTTGACTTTCCTCGTGCTTATTTTCCCTCAGCACTCTACAGAATGACCGATTAATCACCCTTTATAAAGCAATACGATATTCGGATAAACCACCCCTTCTGTACAAGTGAATTGTACTGCAAGCATGAAATGACGGAAGAAGTTGGATTGACGGAAGAAGAAGTTCGGTATCAGACGCACATACGTTTCAGGCTGGCTCAGCATCATCTCCATATCCACCATCATCACAAAATTATATATGGGTGAAAGACTGCCTATACCCTCTTCGTACACCGGTGTTCCGTCTAACACATCTCCACTCTCCACCGCCTCAATATAGGCCGAAAGGCTCAGTGCATCGGGAGCCAGCAACAGACTACCCCGATAGAAACAGGCAAAGGTATAAAGGGCAGACTCCGTGATGCCCGTCAGTTGGGTGAGCAGCGTGTTACGGGGCAACACATATTTAGGGAACTTCCTTGCTTTGGGATACAACGAATTATTTGAAACCATTTTCGGCATAAGCGGAGCATCCTCTTCCTTGGGGGTACTGTAAAGCAGATACTGCAAGCGGCGTTCCGCTGCCAGTTCATCCTTGAGAGGGATACACATCACGGCGCAAGGCAGCTTGTCCAACGTGTCTTTAGACTGGAACAAGCAAGACATCACGCTCTCGCCCGCATGCTCATTCAAGTAAGCAATCCACTCTTCGTCACGCTGCTTGATATAGTCTGAATAGGTGGCCTTGGCATACTCCTGACTGGCAGTAAAGCCAAACCAGGAATTTCTATCAGACATTGCCCAGCGATCGTAAAAGAAAGTGGAAGACGGAAGCAGAGCCCCGGAAAATCCGTCCTCTACCGGCTGCTGCACCCGCAAGGCATTGATAAACGTCTGTGTGGAATCCGACCCATGGCTGATGCCGGAGCAATAAATGGCATCTTCATTGAACTTCATGTCAAACTCTGCCCAACTGCCCAGCTGCGTCTGCGAACGGATACCATCCGTAGGCTTCCCCATATCCACTCCTTTCATACGCACATAGACCGTGGCAGCCACGTTACTCTGCTTGCCCGCGTACATAGTGCGGAAAGAAGGGAGGTTCATCAGGGACTTTTTGCTGCGCCGCGCATCAATCACATGTTCTATCAAACGCTTCTGGAAACTTACAACCAGAAAATCGGGAGTGAAGTAGGCAGCCAGGAAACGACCGTCTGCCATGGGATAGATACGTATCTCCTCTCCCTTGTAATCGAAATACTTGGAAGGAAACGAACTGGAGCAGTACTTCTCCACAAAAGATTCCACCAACTCATAATCACCCGAACCCAAACTGCAATACAATACTTGGTTCATCGGTGTATCCGGCTCGTGAAAGCTAATCAGCATCTTGTTCATCTGTTTACTCAGTCCATGCGGAGTATCCTCCACCAAAGTATACAAATACTTCTTCAAGTAAACAAAAAGCTCCGATACGTATAGAAAATGATTGTCTTTGCTGCAATTCAGTTCATTGATATCCTCCACGAGGTCTGCCATACGGTCGGTTTCGAGTATGGCTGTGGCATCTTGCGGCACCAAAGTATAAAGATTGAAATCCTGCCGGTTCTCCACCGAATTCAACCGCAGGAAAGAATACACACCAAAACCGGTACATAGCAGCACTATGGACACAACGACAGCTATCTGTATGAGGAGTCGGAGTTTCATGGCATTTATTCATCAACTTTTGGCAAAAATAGCATTTTCTACTAATAAAACAAAACAAATGTTTCAAAAAGTTTAGAAATCTATTTCAAGTCCATCGTAGGCAAAGTGTACATGGGGTGGCAGCTGCTTTTCGATATCGGCATGAAGCCCTGCATGATGGCTCATATGGATGAAATAGGTCTCTTTGGCACCAATACGTCCGGCAGCCTCCAACGCCTCCGAAATACTCTGGTGCGTAGGATGCGGCTTTGGCCGTAAAGCATTCATTACCAAAACGTCCAAGCCCTTCAATTGTTCATAAGATTCCTCAGGCATCATGTGCATATCCGTGATATATCCCAGCCGGCCGCCAATGCGGTAGCCCAGGATGGGAAGCCTGCCATGCATCACCCGTAAAGGCAGCACTTCCGTCCGGTTGATGTGGAACACCTGCCCCGCCTCCACTTCCTGCAGATAGATACGCGGAACTCCCGGATATACCTTATCGACAAAGCAGTAAGGCATCCTTGCCCGCAGATGGGCAGCAGTGTAGGCATCGGAATAGATAGGGATATCGGCAAAACGACCGAACGGGCGCAAATCATCCAGACCACCCACATGGTCATAGTGTTCGTGTGTCACCAGTACGCCGTCTATCTTCTCAAAAGAAGAAGCACGCAGCATCTGTTCCCTGAAGTCAGGACCACAATCTATCAATATCACCGCATCATCCGTATGCAGCAGGGATGACGCACGCAAGCGGTTGTCCCGCGGGTCAGTGGAAGTGCAGACCGGACAAGTACAGCCTATCTCAGGCACACCGGTCGAAGTTCCACTTCCTAATATTCTGAGTTTTCCCATTGACTAAATCAAATAAATTTCTAAAATCAGGTTATATACAACAATGTTTGGGTGTGTCAAAACTCTCTTACTATTTTATCAAACAAACTTCCGGGTGAATATCAATGCCGAATTTCTCGCGGACAGAAGCCCGCACGGCATCCGAAAGAGCGACAATATCCGCTCCCGTGGCACCACCCGAGTTCACCAGTACCAACGCCTGCCGGCCGTGCACCGCAGCAGGCCCCAGCGCCTTACCTTTCCAGCCACACCGGTCTATCATCCAGGCAGCCGGTATCTTTACCCGGCCGGCATCCACATCATAGTGGGGCATATCCGGATATTCCCGTTGCAAAGACTCGAACTGCCGACGCGGCACGATGGGGTTCATAAAAAAACTACCCGCATTGCCCAGCACCTTCGGGTCGGGCAACTTGCTTTGACGGATGTCTATAATCACGCGGCGCAAAGTTTCCAGATTCAGCACCGGATATTTCTCCAGCTCCTGCCGGATAGTACCGTAATCCAATGTATAATGTTCCCGTTTACTCAAGCAGAAGTTCACGTAAGTCACAAACACGGCCTTCATCTCCGGTTGCTTAAACAAGCTCCTTCTGTAGGAGTAGCCGCATTCATCCACCCCGTAGATACGCTTCTCCCTTGCCATATTTATGGTTTCCACGGATGTTATCAGGTCCTTTACTTCCACACCATAAGCACCGATATTCTGTACTGCACTTGCCCCGACCTCACCCGGTATCAGCGAAAGGTTCTCGGCACCATACCAATGTCGTTTCACACACCAAGCCACAAAATCGTCCCATACCACACCAGCACCCACACGCACCCACACGTGCTCCTCATCCTCTGACGTCACCTCCAGGCCACCGATACGTGAATGCAGCACCGTGCCTTCATAATCCTTAATAAAGAGCAGGTTGCTCCCTCCACCGATATGCAGCCAGGGCGCAACGACCTGTCCTGCTGCAATCAGCTCCCGCAGTTCATCCTCCGAACCGTATTCCAGAAATCTTGCAGCAGTAACGTCAATTCCAAATGTATTGGGTATCTTCCTCAAACCTTTCCTCCTTTATTTTAAATGCTCGTGTCTTCATATTTGTACAGCTCCCATCCCTTACTGCGTTTGCGGAAATAGAAGATATTGGAGTATCCGTTGCCTATGCCATTTACCTTCAGTATTTTGGTATCCGACAAGTCCTCATTCTTCTGTCCGTAATTGATATTAGACAATCTGTCGGTAGGCATTACCGGACGAAAGGCATACCACTGGTCCACATCCAAAGTAGTTTCCAGAATAGAAAACTCGTCGTCAGGGTCTATGGTGATGAATTGTAGCGGATGCCTGATATGCTTGCTCTGATAGACACTGTCCGTCACAAAACGGGTATAGAATTCCACGAAGTCCTCATTTTCACCTTTCTCCATCTCGCGCAGGTTAATGGCCTCGAGCATCCACATTCCCCGCTTCCGCTCAAAATAATAACGCTTCACCATACGCGTTTTCAAGAAAATCCACTCCACTTGCACCGATGTCAGCGTAGTATCGCCCACCATGTCCATATCCTCTTCCTTATCAAAAAGCAAGGTGTAATAGTTCTGCTTGGTAAACAGATAATCATGCTTCCAAAACTCTTCCTCTATCTTTGACGGCGTGTCACGATTGTAATAGGGCAAAGGAAATACCGTCCTCTGCCTTTGCAGGGCATCATCCGAAGCATAATTGAAGATAAAATCATCAAACAGCTCGTCTGCCTCCATCGGCTTCGGTTCTTCCTTCACTTCTGCTTCCAGCAGCGTATCGGCCTTGTGACCGGCCGAATCCACCATTTCCGTAATGGTAGCAAAGGGATCCATTTTCGCCTTTTTGTTTCCGCACGAAATCAAAAAGGTGAACAACAAAAATCCCAATAAAAGTTTTTTCATTCTTTACGGACCGCTTACGGTCACTTGTTTAATTTAGCTCTTAATTTCTCAAGCATGTCTACGGTCATGGACTCCAGGTCGTACTGCGGCATCCAGTCCCATTCCTCGCGTGCACAAGAGTCATCCAGAGAGTCGGGCCAGCTGTCGGCAATGGCCTGCTTCAGCGGATCAATCTCGTATGCCATCTCAAAATCAGGCATATGCTTCTTAATTTCCTGATAAATCTGTTCCGGGTCAAAACTCATGGAGGCGATGTTGAAAGCGTTGCGGTGCTTCAGCCTTGCCGGTGCCGCTTCCATCAGCGAGATGGCCGCGTTCAGTGCGTCGGGCATATACATCATATCCATATACGTGCCGGCCTTCACCGGACATACGAATTTTTCTCCCTTCACGGCAGAGTAGAAAATATCCACCGCATAGTCCGTAGTGCCGCCACCCGGAGGGGTCACGTTCGAAATGATTCCCGGAAAACGTACCGAGCGTGTATCCACACCATATTTTGTATAGTAATAGTCACTCAACAATTCAGTCGTCACTTTTGTCACCCCATACATGGTACGCGGACGCTGGATAGTGTCCTGCGGTGTCTTCACATGAGGCGTAGCTTCGCCGAACGAACCGATGGAACTCGGAGTAAACACGGCACAATTGTACTCACGTGCCACTTCCAGTACATTCCACAACCCGTCGATACCGATTTTCCAAGCCATGGCCGGACGGCTTTCGGCAACTACCGAGAGCAAGGCAGCCAGGTTGTAGATAGTATCAATCTTGAACTGACGTGCCACCACCTCGATGGACTGACGGTCTGTCACGTCGGCAATGGCCGAAGGGCCGGATGCTTTCAATTCTCCCTTGGGCATAGCACTCGGAATGTATCCTGCCACAACATGGTCATCGCCATAACGTTTGCGCAACTCCAGCGTGAGTTCCGACCCAATCTGTCCGGTAGCTCCAATTACCAAAATATTCTTCATACGAGTTATTTATAAGGTTTCGTTATTATATATGGTGCAAATATACATACTTTTTTTTCATATTTCTGCCATATTGATATTGTTTATTCCAAGAAAAATGATGTTCTTTGTGGGAAATGTAATGACAACGTATTACCTAAAAAATAAAATGCTATGTACGGTAAAATGAAAGACCATCTCAGCAAGACACTTGCTGAAATAAAAGAAGCCGGACTCTACAAGGAAGAGCGACTGATTGAGAGTGCACAACAAGCTGCCATCAGCGTAAAAGGCAAAGAGGTGCTGAACTTCTGTGCCAACAATTACCTGGGACTGTCCAACCACCCGCGGCTGATTGCCGCCGCCCAGCAGATTATGGAACGCCGCGGATACGGCATGTCGTCCGTACGCTTCATCTGCGGAACGCAGGACATCCACAAGGAACTGGAAGCAGCCATCTCCGACTACTTCAAGACTGAAGACACCATTCTCTACGCCGCTTGTTTCGACGCCAATGGCGGTGTGTTCGAGCCCCTCTTCACCGAGGAAGACGCCATCATCTCGGACTCCCTGAACCATGCTTCCATCATTGACGGCGTACGCCTCTGCAAAGCCAAACGCTATCGCTACGCCAATGCCGACATGGCCGACCTGGAAAGATGCCTGCAGGAAGCCCAGGCACAGCGTTTCCGTATCGTGGTTACAGACGGGGTATTTTCCATGGACGGCAACGTTGCCCCGATAGACCGGATTTGCGACCTTGCCGAGAAATACGACGCGCTGGTCATGGTGGACGAATCACACTCCGCCGGCGTGGTAGGCCCTACGGGACACGGCGTAAGCGAACAATACGGCACCTACGGACGCGTGGACATCTATACCGGAACCTTGGGCAAAGCCTTTGGCGGCGCTTTGGGAGGATTCACTACCGGACGCAAGGAAATCATCGACCTGCTGCGCCAACGCAGCCGTCCGTACCTCTTCTCCAACTCATTGGCTCCGGGCATCATCGGCGCCAGCCTCGAGGTATTCAAGATGCTCAAAGAGAGCAATGCCCTGCATGACAAACTGCTGGAAAACGTGAACTACTTCCGCGACAAGATGACCGCCGCCGGTTTCGACATCAAGCCGACACAAAGCGCCATCTGCGCCGTCATGCTGTATGATGCCAAACTCTCCCAGATTTATGCCACCCGCATGCAGGAAGAAGGCATCTACGTCACCGGCTTCTACTACCCCGTAGTGCCCAAAGACCAGGCACGCATCCGCGTACAAATCTCTGCCGGACACGAAAAGGAGCATCTGGACAAATGTATCGCTGCATTTATTAAGGTGGGGAAAGAGCTGGGAGTACTGAAATGAGTGATGAGTTATGAGTTATAAGTTATTTGCTTGTGCTTTCCCTTGCGGATATAAGCCCTTCATCAACAAATAACTCACAACTTATAACTCATAACTAAAAAAAATCCCGCGACTAAAATTAGCCGCGGGATTTTTTTAGTTTCTCTCTTATCTGCGTTCTCCCAGTTTTGAGTCAACGAAGAAGATTCCGGCATCACCGGCTTTCTTTATCATATCTACAATGCTGTCGGCAGTAGCTTCTTCTTCTACCTGCTCGCGCACGAATCCCCAAAGGAAGTCTTGTGTAGCCTTATCTTTTTCGGCAGAGGCAACATCTACCAATTCATCAATCATTTTGGAAACACGGCGTTCGTGCTGGGCCACCTGCTCGAACACTTCCAGTGGAGTACCGAAGTCATTGGGAACAACATCAATCTTGTCCAGTTTGGCCTTACCGCCACGCTTGATGATATAAGAAGCCATTTCGCAAGCATGAGCTTTTTCTTCAGAAGCCTGCTTCTTCAACCAGGAAGCCATGCCGTTATAACCTTCTTTCTCCATATAGAAAGACATTGCCAGATAAAGGTTGGAAGACCACATCTCAGCCGTAATCTGCTCATTAATTGCATTCTGTAATTTTTCTGTAATCATAATCGTATTTATTTAAATTGAAATCATTACAAAAGTAACAAGAAACCTTAAAAGTTGTTCACGCAATAACATTTTTTATATAAAACAGAAGCCTTGGTATAATAAATGCTTCGCCATTCATGCAACGCATCTCCAGCCTCTCTATACCAGCTCGTCCGACGTATATCCTTGAGGCAGCTCACGGCAGTTATAGCCCGAAGCCATAATTTCGCCATAAGCCCCTGCCGAACGGAGGGCGATAAGGTCGCCACGCTTCACCCCATTCAAATCAATAGCCTTACCGAATACATCAGAAGACTCGCAGATGGGCCCTACGACATCATAAGCCTGAACCGGCGCATCCGAAGTGATATTCTCTATCTTATGGAACGCTTGGTAGAGTGCCGGACGAATCAAATCCGTCATGCCGGCATCCAGGATGGCAAACTGCTTGTTGGTGCCCTGCTTCACATAAAGCACCTGCGAAATCAATGAACCGCATTGTCCCACTACCGCACGTCCCAGCTCGAAGTGAAGCGTCTGGTGGGGACGGAGTTTCAGATGGCTGTTGTAAGTCTCGAAGTAGCTTTTGAAGTCGGGTATCGGCTGACGGTTGGGGTGACCGTAGTCAATGCCGAGTCCGCCCCCCACATTGACGTGCTCGATGCGGATATGGCGAGCTTCCAGCTTATCCTGCAATTCGTTGACGCGGTTACACAAAGCCACGAAATCGCCCATATCCAATATTTGGGAACCGATGTGGAAATGCAGTCCGATGAATCTCAGGTTCTTCATATTCTGCGCAATGTCTATCACATGGTCCATATCCTGCATGCTGATACCAAACTTGTTTTCGGCCAGCCCAGTGGTAATATTGGCATGGGTATGGGCACCTACATTGGGATTGATACGGAAAGCCACATTGGCCACCTTACCTTTAGCGGCAGCCAGCTCGTTGATAATCTCCAGCTCGGGGACAGACTCCACATTAAAGCAGAAAATGTCATAATCCAGCCCCAGATTGATTTCCCAATCAGCCTTGCCCACCCCTGCAAAAACAATCTTGCCAGTGGGAAAACCTGCCTTGATGGCTGCACGGATTTCACCGCCACTTACACAGTCGGCACCCAAGCCGTTCTCGCGGATAATGGCAAGCACCTTGGGATTGGCATTGGCCTTCACAGCATAATGCACCGAATAGTTGCCATATCGGGCAGCTTCCGTACGGATGCACGAAAGTGTGTCGCGCAAGACCTTTGTGTCGTAGTAATAGAAGGGAGTACGCAATTCGCGGAATTTATGGATAGGGAATGTTCCTTTCATATAATAATCGTAATCTTTGTTTAGTTTAAAAAAAGGAAGATGAAAGAGGTGTCTACAAATAATTTTTCAGACGCAGATGACGCAGATTACACAAATAGGAAGCAAAAAGAATCTGCGTCATCTGTGTAATCTGCGTCTGAAAAATATCAAGAGTTATTCCTCATTGAACAGCGCATCACTGAGTGACTGCAACGCTGCCTTCTTGTCGCACTCGCGGATGAGGAAAGAAATATTATAGTTGCTACCACCGAAAGAAATCATACGTACCGGTATGTCGCGCATGGCATCCAATGCCTTGGCTTCGAAACCGACGTTTTCCCATTCGAGGTCGCCCACCACGCAGATGATGCACATGTCCTTGTCCACCGTCACTGTGCCATACTTCTTCAAGTCATCCAGAATTTCATTGAGATGCTTCACATTATCGATAGATACGGACACACCCACTTCTGAAGTACAAATCATATCGATGGAAGTCTGGTAGCTCTCGAATATCTCGAAAACCTTACGCAAGAATCCGTGAGCAAGCAACATGCGGCTGGATTTTATCTTGATGGCCGTAATGTTGTCCTTGGCAGCCACCGCCTTAATCTTACCCTTCTCCGTATCATTGGAAATCAGCGTACCCGGAGCAGTGGGGTCCATCGTATTGAGCAGACGGACGGGGATATTGGCATACTTGGCAGGCTGGATGCAGGTAGGGTGCAGAATCTTGGCACCGAAGTATGCCAGCTCGGCGGCCTCTTCGAAATGCAGATGACGCACCGGCGCAGTCTTGTCCACAATACGGGGGTCGTTGTTGTGCATGCCGTCGATATCCGTCCAAATCTGGATTTCGGAAGCGTTGATGGCAGCACCAATCAGCGAAGCCGTATAGTCGCTTCCGCCACGCTGCAGATTGTCTATCTCGCCGTAGGCGTTGCGGCAGATGTACCCCTGAGTGATATAAATCTCAGCATCCGGATGCAGTTCCAGCTGAACCTGGAGCTTGTCCTTGATATAGACCGGATCGGGCTCGGCATTCTTGTCCGTACGCATGTATTCTAAAGCCGGAAGCAACACAGACTTCACGCCGCATTCCTGCAGATAGTAGTTCATCATGGCGGTGGAAATCAACTCGCCCTGAGCCAACACCACTTTCTCCTCAAACAGAGTGAAGAGGTCTTTGGTATAAGAACGGATATAGTCAAAATGTGATTTGATGAGTTCCAGGCCTTTCTGTTTATACTCCGGAGTAGCAAAGAGTTCATCAATGTGCTGGCGATATTTACTTTCCAGCTTGTTGATAATCTCGTTGGCACCTTCCGGATTCTTCTTGTACAGATAGTCCGAAATCTCAACCAATGTGTTTGTGGTACCCGACATGGCAGAGAGAACCACAATCTTACGTTCACCATCGGTAATCAATTTGGCCACTTCCTTCATTCGCTGAGCCGAACCTACTGAAGTACCTCCAAACTTTAAAACTTTCATTTTCGTTCCTGTATTAATTAGTTTATAGTTACAAGCTACGAGCTACAAGTAGGCAGCTGCGGAGCTTTATCGTTAATTTCTGTTCTTTATAAGAATCAGTAGTTAGAGATAACTACTTAACTACTAATCATTGGTTATTGCAGGGGCGTATTCTGCTGTAACATCAGTCATCAGATGGTCTGCGCACCGGTACACCTTGCCGGGAAACTCTCGCAGCAGCTGCAGGTTGTGCGTGGTCATCACCACCAGTGCGCCGGCTTCACTGATGCCGTGCAGAAGTTCTGCAATGGCATGTCCGGTTTCCGAATCCAGGTTTCCGGTAGGCTCATCCGCAAGGATTATCTCCGGAGAGTTGAGCACTGCACGCGCAATCACAATGCGCTGTTGCTCACCACCCGACAGTTCATTAGGCAGCTTATATCCTTTGTTGCTCATCCCCACCAGGTTCAACACCTCTTCTATTTTGTCCTTAATCTCCCCTTTGCTCTTCCAACCGGTAGCACGGAGAACAAATTCAAGGTTGTCGTACACCGTACGGTCTGTCAGCAACTGGAAGTCCTGGAATACGATTCCCAGCTTGCGGCGCAACTGCGGGATGTGCTTACGCTTAATATGGAGCATGTCATACCCCAATACTTCAGCCTCGCCCGATGCAATATCCAGTTCGCCATAGAAAGTCTTGAGCAGGCTCGTCTTGCCGGAGCCCACTTTACCTACCAGGTACACGAACTCCCCTTTGTGAAGTTCCAAATTCACATCGTTCAGTACGCACAACTCCTGCTGGTGTATCTCTACGTCCGTATATCTTATCAGCGCCTCGCCCACCCCCATTTTAATTATTAATTTTTAATTACTTAATGTTTCTTCCACGTCGCACTGTGACGTTCCTCCAATTCACGCGCAAGGTCTTCAATGCGGTATCCTTTGGATGTGAGCAGCACGATGAGGTGATACAACAAATCAGCTCCTTCATAAATCAGGCGTTCGTCCGTACCGTTGCAAGCCTCAATGACGGTTTCCACAGCCTCTTCGCCTACCTTCTGTGCCATTTTGTTGATACCGGACTGGAAAAGACTGGTCGTATAGGAACCTTCGGGCATTTCATCATAACGCTTACAGATGAAATCCTGAAGAAGCTTTAGAAACATAACCGGCTGTTCGTTCTTCTCACCCCAGCAAGTATCTGTACCGGTATGGCAAACCGGGCCTACGGGATGTACCTGCACCAGTAACGTATCCCGGTCACAGTCTTCCTTCATGGAAACCACATTCAGGAAGTTGCCACTCTCCTCGCCTTTCGTCCAAAGGCGGTTCTTGGTACGGCTGAAGAAAGTCACCTTTCCAGTTTCCACCGTCTTGTCATAAGCCTCCTTGTTCATGAAGCCAAGCATCAGCACCTTAGCGGTATCTGCATCTTGTATAATCGCCGGAACGAGTCCGTTCATCTTGTCAAAATCCATTCTATTTACGATTTAGCTATTTACTATTTACGATTGATATTACTTTAAGTGACTGGAGACTTATGATTTGCTTGAGTAATCCCAATCGTAAATCGTAAATCGTCCAATCGTAAACTCACCTTCATCTTCTCATCGCAATTCCTTGGGCACAAAGATACGATTTTAATTCGGGAATTTTGATTTCTCCGAAATGAAAAACACTGGCTGCCAGGGCAGCATCTGCTTTTCCCTGCAAAAAGACGTCACGAAAATGTTCTTTGGCACCTGCCCCTCCCGATGCAATGATGGGGATGGACAATCCGTCGGCAAGGCTGGAAAGCGCTTCATTGGCATAACCGGTCTTGACACCGTCGTGATTCATGCTGGTGAACAATATCTCGCCCGCACCACGTTCCTGGGCTTCTTTTGTCCACGCAAACAGTTCCTTATCCGTTTCCACACGACCACCGTTCAAGTAGCACCGCCATCCCTTCTCTGTCTGTTTGGCATCAACTGCCAGTACACAAACCTGAGAACCGAAGTTCTTCGCAATCTCGTCTATCAATCCGGGACGGCGGATAGCTGAGGAATTGATGGAGATTTTATCGGCACCTGCATTCAGTAGCCTATCCACGTCACCCAGTTCATGAATGCCTCCACCTACAGTAAAAGGAATGCTGATATTCGCAGCTATGCGTTTCACCAATTCAGTGAAAGTCTTACGGCCTTCAAAACTGGCTGTGATGTCGAGAAAAACCAGTTCGTCGGCACCCTGCTCACTATAAGCACGCGCCAGTTCTACCGGGTCGCCCGCCTGGCGGAGGTTCACGAAATTGGTACCTTTCACGGTCTGCCCATCTTTAATGTCGAGGCAAGGAATGATTCTTTTTGCTAACACGGCGGTTTGAGTTATAAGTTATAAGTTATAAGTGATTAATTTTCACCTTTCAACTAACAAAGTTTTCCAACTCTTTGAAGGTGATGCGGCCTTCGTACAGAGCCTTACCGAAAATAACGGCAGGTATGCCGGCGGCTTCCAGCTGGCGTATATCATCGGCACAGCTTACGCCTCCACTGGCTATCAGATAGAGTTCTGGATGATGCTCCAGTATCTCCTTATACAGCGCTATCGATGGTCCTTGCAGCATTCCGTCACAACTGATATCAGTACAGATAACCTTACAGACCCCCTTCTCTACATAGTCTTTCAAGAACGGAAACAGTTCGCAGCCACTCTCATCCTTCCAACCATTGACGGCTATTTTATGCTCTTTCACATCAGCACCAAGAATAATCTTCTCGGAGCCATACATTTGAAGCCACTTACAGAACAATTCGGGATTCTTCACAGCAATGCTGCCGCCGGTCACCATCTGCGCACCGTTCTCAAAAGCTATCACCAAATCTTCATCACTCTTCACCCCACCTCCAAAATCAATAATAAGAGACGTACGCACAGCTATCTGTTCCAACGTGCGGTAGTTTACCACATGATGGGAAGCCGCACCGTCCAAATCGACCACATGAAGTCTACGGATACCATGAGCCTCCAGCTCCAGAGCCACTTCCACGGGATTTTCGTTGTACACCTTCTTGCTGTCATAATCGCCTTGGGAAAGGCGTACACATTTTCCGTCAATAATGTCAATAGCGGGAATCAGTTCTATCATTTTATTTACAATTTGACGATTTACAGTTCCAGGAAATTCCGCAAAATACGCTCTCCCACACTTCCACTCTTTTCCGGATGGAACTGTGTGGCGTAGTAATTGCTTTTATGCAAAGCGGCACTGAACGGATGAATGTAATCCGTCACGGCTGCCGTACAATCATTGACTGGCACATAGAAACTATGTACGAAATAAACAAACTCTTCTTTAGTAAAGCCTTTAAAAAGTCCGCTATTCGTCCGGGCAATGGTATTCCATCCCATATGAGGTACTTTATCCTCGTGCCTCTGCGAAATGAAACGTTTCACATCAGTATCAAAAATACCCAGGCAATCCACATCCCCCTCTTCAGAGTGGCGGCACATCAACTGCATGCCCAGGCAAATGCCCAATACCGGCTGGCGTAACTCCTTTATCAGCCTATCCATACCACCGGCACGCAAAAAGTCCATAGTGGTTTCCGCCTCTCCCACACCGGGAAAGATAACCTTATCGGCAGCACGTAGCACAGCCTCATCTGCCGTAATCACTGCCTCTACTCCCAGACGCTTCAAAGCATAATCCACCGAACGGATATTGCCTGCATTATATTTGACAACTGCAACTTTCATTTTTTTAATTGAGAATTGACCATTGAAAGGTAATAATTGAAAGGTAATGACAAGTTCCCCACCATCAACTATCAATTATCAACTATCAACTAATTAAATATTACCGTTTTGTTCTTATATGCCAACACCTTGCGTTCAATATGCTTCTGAACAGCACGAGAAAGCACAATCTTTTCCAAGTCCTTACCCTTGTTCACCAAATCCTGCACAGTGTCCTTGTGTGTAATACGCACCACATCCTGCTCTATGATGGGACCGGCATCCAACTCTGTGGTAACATAGTGGCTGGTAGCTCCAATAATCTTCACTCCACGTTCAAACGCAGCATGATAGGGCTTCGCTCCCACAAATGCCGGAAGGAAAGAGTGATGAATGTTGATTATCCTATTGGGATAAGCGTTTATCATTTGCTCGGAAATGACCTGCATGTAGCGCGCCAGCACTATGAAAGTTATCTTATGCTTTGCCAGTAACTCCATTTCCTTCTTCTCTTGTTCCTCCTTTGTCTCTTTGGTAATGGGGAAAAGATGGAAAGGAATACCGAAACGCTCGGCCACGTGCTGCAAATCGGGATGATTGCTTATAATAAGAGGTATCTCCACATTCCACTCACCAGCGGTGTAACGCGCCAACAAGTCGAACAAGCAATGGGACATCTTTGAAACAAAGATAGCCATACGCGGTTTTGTATCGGAGAAATAGAGACGGAAATTCATCTCATATTTCTGTGCATACAAAGTGGCAAAATAATCCTCAATCTTTTCCTGAGGCACCAGAAAATCTTTCAATTCCCATTCAATACGCATAAAAAAGATATTCTCTACATGGTCTACATACTGATCCAGATAGATAATATTACCTTTATTCACCGTTATAAAGTCTGTTACTTCTGCCAATATGCCTGGTTTGTCAGGGCAGTGTAGCAACAGTTTGGCTGTTTTCATCATCCTAAAATGTTTTTTATCATTTTTCAAATTACAACATTCTCTTTTTGAGTTCGCAAAAATAACGATTTATTGCAAAACAACGAACTTTTCGAGCAAGAAGTTTAAAACAAGCTCCGAAATGTTTCGTTTTCTCCAGGAAAGGTTTTCATATCAAGAATAAAACAGTGCATAAACGTATTTCTAAACAGTTGTTAAATTTACTTTTCTCTTATTTTTCCAATCTTCTCAATATGAGGATATAAAGCAAATACAGCACAAAACGCTTGGAAAAAAGTTCGCCATAGCTATTGCAGATATCAAAGAAATGCCTACCTTTGCAACCGCAATCAAGAGAGATAGCAACGAAAGAATGAAATAATGGTGCGTTAGTTCAGTTGGTTAGAATACATGCCTGTCACGCATGGGGTCACGGGTTCGAGTCCCGTACGCACCGCGAAAGTAAATAGCAAATTAAAGCAAAGCTCTGAAATTCAAGGATTTCAGAGCTTTTTCTTTTTCTCGCTCCGGCAAAAATGGGGACCCGAAATATCCGGTGCATAAGCAATTTTCGAGTTTCAGCTTTCTCAGACTTACATCACAAGAATAAGAAACTGAGCAGCAATGAATGGGCAGACCGTCCTCCGGATAGGGACAAAACTGGAAGAAGGTATAGGCAGAATCCACGTATGTCCCATGCTTTTTATTATGAAGGTTCATGTAAACCCTCGTCCCACGCACGTGGGCTCAACGGTTCACGCAGGCAAACCGGCGAGCACACATGCGTGGGACGAAGTTTTGTAATAAGGTTTCGGGAATTATGCGCCAAGCTTCTCTGCATTACACACAGGACATGAAGGGAAAAAGTGCCCATATACGGGGAGCAAAAGCCATACTTCCGGCACTATAGACAACGGAGTTCGCCCCTTAATCACCATATTTGCACAAAGAAAACGGAAAATAAGCCCGAAATAGACATTAACAAATGTTATTTATTATAAACGAAAAACAGAAAAAAAACACGTGGTTAAATTCTTGCTGTCAGATAGTTAAAGCCGAATATGAGAAGAAAAAGTAGTGCTGGCAAAAATGATGATTTTTAAAATCGGGGTCTGACTTACGAACTACAACTGCATGTGTAAAATAGGATATTCTTTACCTTCTCCGTCCAAATCAGACCTTTTGTATACGTTAAAGCCTATATATTTATAAAAACCGACAGCTTGAATATTCTGCTCGTTCACATCGACTTTCGTTACCTGCAAATGATTTATGGCATAAGTAACCAGTTTTTTCCCAATTCCTGTGCCTCGATAATTATTGTCAATAAACAACATTTCAAGATTTCCTTCTGCAATTCCCATAAATCCGATTAAGATTCCCTCCTGTTCAAATCCGAATAGAGTGACATACTGAAAATATACCGGAAGCTGTTCCTTATAGTATAGACAATCTTCCTCTTTAAGAAAATCATGTGTACTCAATACTGCACTTTCCCAAATTTCTATCAAACGTGGATAATCCGTAACTTTAATTTTTCTAATCATAATTGTAATTGCTATTTAAAGCCGCAAAGTTCGGAACTTATACATTCAATGCACTGAACCCAGGTTAAAAAATACGTTTACGGATTCTGCTTAGTGCTTGCGGCGTGATACCCAAATAAGAAGCTATATCTTTGAGTGGGATATAGTTTAATGTAATGCCATATTCTTCAATCATCTGTAGATAATACTGTTCAGGAGAATATTTAATCAAGTCGATATTTCTTTTCAAGAGCTTATTCAGTAGTATGGCATTCAAATCTTCAAATACGGTTTTCACCTTAGGAATAGCAGTATACAGTTCATCTACTCGCTTCTTGTCTATTCGGTAAATAACGCTATCTACAATTGTCTGCACATTAAATGCAGATTTTGTTTGTAAGGTAAAAGATATGTTCGACATTGAAAACGTACCTTCTTTACAAAACCAAAAAATCTGCTCTTCCCCTTTATGATTCAAAAGCCAACAACGTAACATCCCATCATAAACGAAATAACTATATCTTTCTATTTCTCCTTCCTTAATCAAAAATGTATCTTTACCAATCAATATCCGCTCAAAATATCGGTCAAATAACTTAGATTCCTCCAAATTAAAAGTATTGATGCTAAAATTAAATTCTTTAAGCAGTTTTTCTAAAAGCATAATATTCACTGACTATAGTTTTCATAAGTTTTGACAGCCGATTTTTATTCCACAATACCAAAATGAACCAGAGCGTTCCGGATACCATGCTCATCCACCGTCTCCGTTATATAATCGGCAACGCTTTTCACAGCCTCGGAAGCTCCTCCCATAGCTATTCCCATCCCGGCTGCACGAATCATGGAAATATCATTCCCGCCATCACCAAAAGCGATGGTTCCTGAAACATCAAATCCATAATAGGAAGCAAACTCATTGATACCCATAGCCTTGTTTACTCCCGTCACATTGACATCCGCAAAGAAAGGGTTCCATCTGGAAACAGAAAGTCCGGGAAGTTGTGCCATAACTTCTTTTTCCATTTCTTCATCACAATATATGCATAACTGACAACATTCGCCTCCCATAAATTCCTTTTCAATGTCTGCCACCGGCGGTGTAGGGTGATTGACCAGCCTAGCCAATTCGATGACGGTCGGATTGAGTTCGTTGACAAAAATACCTTTATTCGTTTCGATAGCCAGAGCAAACCCATAATGTTGAGCCAATACTAGTACCCTCTGAAAATCCTTTTCGGGAATCTGTTTACGAGATATAGGAGTGCCATCTCTCAGTACACAATCGGCCCCATTCAAAGCTATCACTGCATCGTATGGAATCTCTTCAAGTTCGTGAAGATCGGTAAACGCCCTCCCAGTTGCTATTATGATTTTTATACCGGATTCATGAACTTGCTGCAACGCTTCGATAGCCGACTGCGGAACGCGGTGAGTGTCGAAACTCACCAATGTTCCGTCTACATCTAAAAATATAGCTTTGGTCTCCATTATAAAATATTTTGGTCTAATAAATTCATTCTATCTGCATCATCTCAATTTTGTGAATATCTATATTCATTCGGTGCAACTCCCGTTGCTTTCTTAAACACCAGACTGAAATATTGCACACTCGGATAGCCCAGCCGACGCGCTACGGCAGCAGGTGTATTACCACCTTCCGATAACATTTTCTTGGCCGTGTACAAGCATTTGAACTGGAAGTATTCAGCCAATGTCTTACCCGTCTCAAACCTCAGCAAATCATCAAAGTAAGCCGTCGAAAGATTCAGTTTTTCGGCACAGCATCCGGAAGTGGGCAGCTTCCCCTCCTGCAACTTTCCGGAAGTGATATACTCGTCCAATATCCCTTCCATTTTCCCCAGAATCATCTTGTTCTTATTCTCACGGGTGATGAATTGCCGCTCATAGTAACGTGAGCAATAATCCAGCAGCAATTCGATGTGACGGGACAAGATGGTATTGCTATGCATATCAATGGAATGATGAAGTTCATCATCAATATTCTCAAGGCAACACGTCACTTTGGCCGTTTCGCGCTGTGACAGATGCAACGCCTCCTCCTTGCGGTAGAAAAAGAAAGTATAGTTGTCGATATGATTCTTTAACGTAGTACAAAGCAATAAATCGGGATGAAATGCCAGCAGCCAACCTTTGTCCGGAAGCGTATTGTTCTTGTTCATCCGGAATATCTCGCCGGGAGTAAGAAATACCATCGTAGCATTGGAATAATCATAATATTTCCGTCCGCAGCAGTCACAATCCCCTTCACAGTCCTCAATCAGTAGGATGGCATAGAATTCAAACTTCACAGCATCCTGATACACACTAGGATTTTCCAGATTAATAATGCTTACCTGAGGATGCAACGTTTTACATCCCAGGCACCGGTTACATTCACATACGGTCTTTATGTCCAATGTATTGTCTTTCATCACCTATAAAGTCATTCTCATTATTGTAACTTCAGATATATAAAATCTTAAGGATATGTTTTCCACACCTTCACAATATACCAATTACAAAATTAGAGGAAAATCCAGACATCTTCACTACCCTTATTACGGATTATATAACCTTAGTTACTGTTTTTATATCTGGCTACGTGACTTCATCTCCAGATACTTGTTTATCACGTCCACAGAAAGATTTTCCGGTGTAGTCAGTACAGAACTGATGCCGTGCTGCTTCAAGGTGGAGACTATCAGCCGTTTCTCGAATACAAATTTCTCGGCAATGACATGGCGGTAATACCCTTCCGTATCCCTCGCAGGAGTGGCGACGTACTCTTTCAGAGCGGCATCTTCGAAGAAGATGACCAGCAACCGGTGCTGGCGGTTCAACTGCTGCAAATAAGCCAACTGGCGATTCAAGCTGCCGATGCCGGAAAAATTGGTATACAGCACCAAAAGACTGCGTTTGTTGACGCGCTTGTTCAAATGTACGCACAATGAGGAAAAGTCGGTCTCCCCAAAAGTAGTCTGCTGGCTGTAAAGGTTCTCCAATAACGCCTGCATTTGTCCGGGCTGTCGGGAGGCGGGGATAAATGTATCAAAGTGCTCATTAAACGTTACCAGTCCGGCTTTATCCTCCTTCCGCATGACAACGTACGAAAGAACCAGGGAGGCATTAATAGCATAGTCCAGCAAGGTCATCCCGCGAAATGCCTGCTGCATAATCCGCCCCTTGTCTATCACGTTATAGATTTGCTGGGAACGCTCGTCTTGATAGACATTTACCATAAGTTCGTGCCTCCGGGCGCTTGCTTTCCAGTTTATCGTGCGGTAATCGTCGCCTTTCACATACTCCTTTATCTGTTCGAACTCCGTATGATGCCCCACCCTGCGGATACGTTTGATGCCCAATTCCGTCAAGTTGTCGCTGATAGCAAGCAACTCATACCGATGGAGCATCAGATAGGACGGATATACCTTGACATCCAGCGGAGCATCGCAAGTATATCTGCGGAAAAGCAATCCCATTCTGCCTGCCACAAACACCCGAATCCGTCCGAAAGAGTAAATCCCCCGCCGCGTAGGACGCAGATGATACGTAATCGTCCTGCCCTCATTCGCCTGAAGCCTCATCCGGAAATCAATATTCCGCAACTGGAATGCAAAAGGAATCTCATCCACCACTTCCACAGCCACCGGATGCGGATAACTGCTCTCCACACGTATGTTCACGGTGTTTTCATCTCCGTTGGAGAAGCGGGTAGCACACTGGCGGAATGCCCGGATGCCGCGAATACGATAGAGCATCACCCCATCCACCAACGCCGACACCGCCAAAACAAAAAGCGCCCACTGCCCGATTGCAAAGAATGGAGCAAAGACGTACCCGATACCCGTCAGCAGGACTATCAGAACAAGAGCAATATAGAATCGGCGGCCCAGTCTCACTTCGGCACTTCCACCTTATCAATCAGACGTTGCGTCACCTTTACCGGCGAATAGCCTTCCATCTCGGCTTCCGCTGTCAATATCAAGCGATGCTGAAGCACATACGGAGCAACGAACTTAATATCCTCCGGTGTCACAAAGTCACGTCCCTGCAACAGTGCATATGCCTTGGAGGCCTGCATCATTGCCACGGACGCACGCGGAGAAGCTCCTAAATATACAGCCTTGCTGGTACGCGTCTGCTGTACAATCAACGCGATGTACTGAAGCAGCGTGCGGTCTACAAACACGTGTTCCATCAGCCTGCGCAACGAAAGCAGTTCTTCTTTTGTGAGCACGGGCGTCAGGCTCTCCAACTTCACCAACGAAGCATTGGCGTGGTGGCGCTCCAGGATGTCCACCTCCTCCTCCAATGAGGGATATCCCATGGTTATTTTCATCAGGAAGCGGTCCAGTTGCGCTTCAGGCAACTTATAAGTCCCCTCCTGCTCCACCGGATTCTGGGTTGCCAGAATCGTATAGAGTTCTCCCATCTGATGCGTGGTACCGTCAATGCTGACCTGCCGTTCTTCCATAACCTCGAACAAGGCTGCCTGCGTCTTGGCGGGAGCGCGGTTTATCTCGTCCACCAGCACGAGGTCGGCAAACACCGGTCCTTGATGAAAGCCAAAGTCATTGGTTTTCATGTTGAAGACCGTAGTACCCAACACATCACTCGGCATCAAGTCCGGAGTAAACTGAATGCGGCTGAAGTCCGCCTTAATCAAGCGTGCCACTAGACGGGCAAGCAGTGTCTTTGCCACCCCCGGCACTCCCTCCAGCAACACATGGCCGTTTGCCAGGACAGCCGTCAGTACCAGGTCCACTATCTGCTCCTGCCCCACTATGACCGTAGCAATCCGGTCCTTCAACGCTTGTATCTTCTCGGAAAAGAGAGTCAAGTCCACCCGTTTTTCTGTGTTCTCTTCCATAAATATCTTCTTTATATATGATTGATTATTTCATTCATTTTATCGACAAGCCGTTTCATCTCCTTCTCAGAGATGCTGCGCCCTCCGTACACCACCGGCCTCACCTCGCGGATGAACACGGCTATTTCCCCCGCTTCCATACCCGTCTTCCGGGCAATCCTGCCGAAAGAGCGCTCATCCTCTGCCACTTCCTCCACATCCACTTGTATTTCCCTCCTCAGTTCCTCCGCAAAATAGAGATATTTCTTGCGGACTAAGTCAGCATGGTCCTTCTTCTGATAATAAAGAGTACCTATCAACTCTGCAAACTCCAAAGACTTATTTTCCGGTTCGCGGATAACCGGAATGGCGCGCTGCTTCCTGCGGGCTGTAAATATCATAAAGAGCAGGATGGAAACCATACTCAAGTACAATGCCCAGCGAAGCGGCGGCTGCGAAAGGAAATAGCGAAAAGAAGACATCTGTACCTGGGCTGTTTCTTTCATATAGCCTTCGGTACGGACAATGGGAAATCCACCCATCTGGGACAATATACGAAAAAGATAAGCCGCATTCTTCCCATCCAGCACACCATAGTTCGTAAAAAGCAGGGGAGTGGAAGCCAGTATAACTTCCCCTTTTCCCCAAGAAACCGACATGGCAACCGGATGAGCAGCTTCTCCGGTAACAGTTTTTTCCGCCAACACTTTACTAGAAATGGAATCTGCAAAGAAATAAGACTGACAAAGTTGGGGATAGAAACAGAAAGTCTGCTGCGGATAAACCGCCGAATCCCCCACCCAGCACAAACTGTCTTTCGAAAGCAATGCAGTGGCATATTTTTTCAAAGCCGACGGACTGAAATAGGAATAGCTGCACTCAAATCCCAGCGTATCTTTCAAAATACGGCTGAAAGAGCTCCCCGCCAGCATAATCCGGTCTCCCCGTCCCGCCATCTTCAACATCGCCTCCACATCTACATCCGTCAAATGCAGGTTATCGGTAACAACCAGTATTCCGCGGCGGAGCGTCGTATCTTCCTGCTCCAGTTCATAAAAAGTCTTTCTCGACAACGAATATCCCTTCGGCAACGATGAAGACAGCAGGCTATCGAACACGGCACAGCCGAACGGTTGCTTGTCATAATGGCTGAACGTAGGGTTCCAGACAAACTTCTTTGGCAGACGGCACTCTATCGCAAACATCAACACCAGAAAAACAATGATACCGGCTATAAACCAATGGTTCCCCTTCATGCCGCCCCTCCTTTCTCCACTTCTTTCTGCAAATCCCGCATCGCATGGAACAAAGTTTCGGTCGCTTCAAAATTTCCGTAACGTACTCGTAGAAAATGGTTGGTCATTTGGCGGAAAGCTGGCAGACGGACTTCATAGATATATTGTGTAGGCGTTTTATATAACTGCCAGTCTATACGTTTTCCATCGCTGAGCTGTTTCAGCGTCTGCAGATAGAGCAAACGCACCGCCTCCCGATAATCCGTCCGGGCAAGCGCATCGGCAATTCTTTCCGCAAAATCCACTCCATAGATGGTATCCTCCCCCACTGTATAGGGCAGGGTACTCTTGCGCGAACGCATGAACAGTTCCGGACGCTTCTTGTACACAAACCAAATGACCAATACCAGGATAAGAACGGCAATGCATATCAATACGACTTCCGAATATTCTGCCACCAACGTATTCCCGAATATCTTGTCCAGCAGCTTGCCGAACCATCTGCTGAACCACTCAAGTACATTAATTTCGGGAGCTATCAACTCACGACTGTAAGCAAACGCCGGGTCAGACTGCCAAGCGGCAACCTGTGCAGTATCACAAACCAGTGTATCAGCCGGAGCCATATTCATAGTCCGTTATCAGAGTTTATCAAAATTGTCAATATCACTCTCCACCATCACATAATCTATCTTTTCCGAAGCATGACCGTATTGATAAGCCAGTCCCAGCAATGAGAAAATCATGGACATATAAACGCCGAATGCCTGGACCACCGCCAGCAGATAAAGCACAAAGCTATAGGCTGCCGATACAGTGGCACCGCCACCTGCATCAGTCATTGCAAAGATATATTTCACAATAGTCCCGATATACCATGGAATCATCGTCACTCCCTGCAAGATGGCGGCGATGAATCCCATAACAATGGAAATCAGTACGATACCTCCCCAGGTAGCGAAACCCAGTCGGTAGGCCTTCTTCAAGGCATCTATGATATAGATATCTTCGAACAGATAGACTGGAGCCCAAATAGCAAGTGGCACAGACACCACCACAACGAGCAGAACGAACAAGAACGCAATCGCCATGAACGGAATGACGGTGGCTATAAAACCAACAATAAGCCCTACAAACAGCACCAAAAGCACACCGACAATCATTATCAGAAATACCCTTCTGACATTACGGAACAACAAGGGCTTCAGCATCCCTAACGTCACTCCCTCCAAGCGTTTTTCCCGTTCATTGTAAGTACGGACCAATGCGTAGACCAAAGAGGTCAGCATGACAGTTCCTAGCAGATAGAGAACGGCATACAGACTGTAATAAGTCACCAGTGCCATGATGGACGCTCCGACAACAGAAGAGTCGAACGAGCCTCCGGTCATATCACCCAGAGCCATTGTACCGCTCATCAGCCCGTTCAAGCTCAGTCCCTGAAGCAGACAAAGCGGCAACATCAGATATGTGGTGAATTTCATCAACGGCTTCCAATTCTCTTTGATAAAATCAAAGGTAGCAGTTAGTTTCTCTCCAAAAGAACGTTGTACATACAGTGCGATTTTAGGTTTCTGTGCTTCCATGCTTCTTTCTGTTAGGTAAATAAATATAATAAAAAAAGATAAACGACAAAGAGAGTAGAATAAAGCCGAACCTCAAAGCATCCGGAAGTTCGGTATGGCGGGTAACGAATCCTTCTATAAATCCTGCCATGATGAATACGGGTACCGTACCCACCACTATTTTCAGTCCTTTTTTGGCTCCCCGTTTGAAAGATTCCAGCCTTGAATAGGTTCCGGGAAAGAGCCATCCGTTGCCCAGGGCAAGACCGGCGGCACCGGCTACAATAATCGCCCAGATTTCGAGTGTCCCGTGCAGCCAAATGGCAAGGAAGGACTCCCAAAGCAAGTCGTGCTGATAAAAGAAGGTTTGGAAAGCCCCTATCATGATACCATTGTTAAGGAGCATGTATCCGGTGCCAAAACTGGTCAGCAACCCCATGGCAAAGCAGTTGAAGGAGACCATGATATTGTTCAGCGTGATACTCAGAAACATGGGGAACTCGGAGGAACCGTTATATACAGCCATAGGTTCACCATTAGCGATATTGTTCAAAGTCATATCCACATAGGAGTTTCCTAAAATCAAACGCACAAAATCGGGGTCTCCGGCAGCGGATACCACTCCTATCAATGCGCTGACCACAAATATAATGAAGGAAGCCACCAGCTCACGGCGTGCATCGTGCATGGCCGAAGGCACTTCACGGGTCCAGTAGGTGATAATTCTTGACCATTTCTCGCGCTTGTTTCTATAAATGCGGTTGTGCAATGCCGAGGCAAGATTGTTCAGATAGATAGTGATGCGGGAAGCGGGGAAATGCGTTTGGGCAAAAGCCAGATCTGCCGTAAGCTCCGTATATGCGTCGGCAAGTTCATCGGGAGACAGACTTTCCGCCTGCTCCACCATTGTTTCTGCTCGTTTCCATTTTTCGATGTTCTGCCGGATAAACGTCACTTCTTTCATACCCCATGACTATTTCAGAGAAGTTTTGTCTGAAATAGGTAACAAAAATAAGAGAATAATGATATATTTGCAATGAAATACTAAAAATGTTTTATCAGGAATGGCAGAATCTACAATTATCACCGGACAATTTGTCCGCATCAGTCAAACGCCTGCCAGTATCGGTGAGCGGCTCATTGCACTGGCCATAGATTATATTCTGCTCGGATTCTATGTATTTTCTACTTTGGCCTTGTTTTCACGGATTCATCTACCCTCTGATTTCACGATGCTTTTCTTTTTTACCATTGTCTACCTGCCAGTCTTGCTTTATGCATTTCTCTGCGAAATGTTCAACCAGGGACAAAGTTTCGGCAAGCGGCTGATGAACATTCGTGTCGTAAAGGCAGACGGCTCCACGCCCGGCATAGGCTCGTACCTGCTCCGATGGCTTCTCTTCCCTATCGACGGACCGGTGACCGGTGGTCTGGGACTTCTGGTCGTCCTTTTGACCAAAAACAGCCAGCGAATGGGAGACCTTGCCGCCGGCACCATGGTAATCAAGGAAAAGAATTACCGCAAGATACACGTCAGCCTCGATGAGTTCGACTACCTGACCAAAGACTACCGACCTACCTATCCACAAGCTTCCGACTTGTCATTGGAGCAAATCAACGTCATTACCCGGACCCTGCAATCGGGTAAAAAAGACCGTACACGCCGCATTGCCTCCCTTGCGAAAAAAGTGCAGGAACTTCTCTCCATCACTCCTCATGACAGTAACCCGGAAAACTTTCTTCAGACCATTCTCCGAGATTACCAGTATTATGCCTTGGAAGAAATTTAATACGAACTTCCAACAAAACCAAAGAAGTGTTAAGTCTTACGCTTATTTAAGATTCAAGCTGCATCTTTTTGGCTTTTCATTTGTTAATCAACCAGAAGGTCTTAACTAAATAACAAAGAACAATTATGAAACGAATCATTACATTAATCACACTGGTGTTGGTAAGTGCATCGACCCTGATGTATGCACAGAGTAGCAGCGAAACACGCCAAGCAGAGCGTAAAGCCCAACGCGAAGCCCAGAAAGCACGCGAAAAAGCAGAAAATGAAAGGAACTATGCCATTGCCGTCCAGGCATTGAAAGAGGGCAAGTTTGTATTGGAAGCAGACCAGCTGGTGTTCAAGAGAGGACGGAGCGCATTTGTTTCATCGACAACAAACTTCGTTCTGATGGACGGTGAACACGCATCCGTACAAATAGCTGCCAACAATGCCCTTGCAGGCCCCAACGGAATAGGCGGCATCACAGTGGACGGCAGCAGAAAGGAAATGAAAATCACGACCGACAAAAAGGGAAACGTGAATTGCAGCTTCAGCGTACAAGGCATCGGAATATCCGCACAAGTGTATATCACACTGACCAACGGCGGCAATAATGCATCGGCAAGAATCAGCCCGAACTTCAATTCGAATACCCTGACGCTGAACGGAGTCCTGGTTCCATTGTCCCAGTCAAACGTTTACAAAGGGCGGGCTTTATAAAACACCCCTTTTGTCCGTACAAAGTATAAAGAAAAGAAGATATTCATATCGTGTTCGCAGGATACGAATATCGTGTAGACACGATATTAACAGAATGCGATACAAGGAATTAATAAACTGTTATACAGAATATTAATTCCTTGCATCGTACATAAAGGGAGCTAACAGAATGTGGACATTTATTCTTTTATCTGTTGACACGTTGGGCAATAATATACCGAACCACCCATATAAGCCTCTTTTATGATGGTACTGCCACAACGGAGACAAGGATTCTTCCATGTTTTGGCAGAAAGAATGGTTTTGTAACCTCCGGCGTTGCCATAAAGATCTGTTTGCGTATCGCGTCCGCCCTCGAACGTCATATCCACCAATGTTTCTTTTAGAGCATTAAAAAGAACGTCTTTCTGATTATCCGACAGAAGTAGCACTTTCTGTTTGGGATTTATCCGTGCATTGAACAGAATATCCTGCGTTACGCCGTTACCTACACCGGGAATACGCTGATTGGTTGCTAATAGAGCTTTAGCAGAGAGGGTCTTCTTTGCTTCGGCAACGAGTTTCTCAAATTCCGCTTCGGTGTATTTATCGCTCAACGGCGAAATGCTTTCCCGACTCAATTTATAGTACTTATTGTCGATATAGCTATCAGGATAAACATTGATAAAACCATACATTACAACCGTGAAGACAAGGAATGAATCATCATTAAACGTCAGCAACAACTGGTAATTGGCAGGAATCTTATCTCCCGCATTGTAATAACGGACACTGACTCCGTCGCCTATATTCATGATCACATTATCCGAAAGATTGAAATTGACAAACATGCCATATCCTTCGGATGAAAGGATGGTTTTGCCTACGAGCAGTTTACCATACTCCGACGGATTGCCGTTATAGAACGTAAACTTATGCGGTTTGGTGGCATTGAATACCTGCGTGATTGTTTTACCGCTCAAGGCGTTGTTCACTTGTTTGCTCAGGGTGATAACTTCGGGTAATTCCAACATATTATCTTACTTTTATTTTCGATAGGGATATATATTTCCGTTAATAACTCGTCAATAGCTAATCAATATCGTTCATTATTTTAACCGGACCACTTCCCCTATAATAGGCATCAACACGTTCAAAGAGTCTTTCTCTTTCAGATTCATGGCATTCTTCAACGGTTCGTCCCAGCGGTGTCTAGCCAAAGCATATTTGGAATGATGGACAGTCAGAATCTTTTCCGCATTCAAGTCCCTGGCCACTTGTCCCAAATATTGGGGCATGGTATGGATATATTTCCAATCTTCGTTATACTGCCCATTCTCCAATATGGCAAGGTCAATGCCAGGATATTGCTTGCCTATTTCGGCAAAATGCGTATCATATCCACTATCACCGCCCATATAAATCTTCTGCGAAGGGGTTTCGATAAGGAAAGAGGCCCATAGTGCCTGATTCGCTTTCAACGAGCGGCCCGAAAAATGCCGGGCGGGCAAGCAATGAAGCAGAAATCCCTTATCCAGTACAGTATCTTCAAACCAATCCAGCTCAACCAGGGATGATTTGTCAAATCCCCAATACTCGAAATGTTCGCCTACCCCCAAAGGACAGACCACCTTGCCTACCCGGTTTTTCAGCTGCATCACCGTCTCATAATCCAGATGGTCCCAATGGTCATGTGATATCACCAGATAGTCAATCTCCGGCATATCGGCAGGCTTGTAGGCATCCGCCCCTTTGAACGGCTTGTTTACAAACGAAACCGGAGAAGCCACACAAAATACGGGGTCTACCAGTATACGCTTTCCGTCTACCTGGATAAAATAGGATGAATGTCCGAACCATACCAATACATTCTCGTCCTTGCTTATCTTGCTGAGGTCCGTCTTTATAACCGGAATCTCCGTTTCAGGACGCAAATCGGTTTCTTTCTTAAATAAGAATCCCCAGAAAGCTCCCAAACGTCCCTTTTGGGAAGTCATCATCACCGTACTGTGCAGATTCCGGAATTCTCCGTCTTTGTAATGAGGCGACTTCTTTATCCTCTCCAACCGTTCTCCTTGAGGAGCCCTCCCGAAACTCGGCTGATTGACAAAAACGAATCCCGCTATGACCGCAACAGCCACAATACCCACTATAATGCCAACTATCATACGTACTCTTTTCGTTTTTAATGAATTCATATTCAATGAAGCTACATTTACAGCTGCAAATATAGTCGAATTGTTATTAAATCACTATCTTCGCGCCCAATTTACGGAATCAATACAATAAAGAAATAAAAAGCCAACAAAGAAATGAACACACACAGTCTATGTTGCATCGGTTATATTACCCAAGATAAAGTTGTAACCCCTAAAAATACCATATATATGCCGGGAGGCACCTCCTTCTACTTCGCACATGCCATCAAGCACTTGAATGCTAACGATTTTCTATTGGTAACAGCTTTGGCTGATACTGACATGGGCATTGTGGAAGACATTCGGAAAGAAGGTATTTCCGTCAAAGCCTTGCACAGCACACATTCCGTCTGTTTCGAGAATATTTATGGAGAAAATCAAAACGAACGTACACAACGTGTCACGGCAAAAGCAGACCCTTTCACCGTGGAAGGTTTGAAAGATACCGATGCACGGATTATCCACTTGGGCAGTCTGCTTGCCGACGACTTCTCTTTGGAGGTCATCAAGTTCTTGTCCGGCAAGGGACTCCTCTCGGTAGACGTGCAAGGATTTCTCCGCAAGGTGGAGAATGAAAAGGTGCTGGCCGTAGACTGGCCGGAAAAGAAAGAAGCATTGAAGTATATCCATATCCTGAAAGCCAACGAAGCTGAAATGGAAGTGCTGACCGGATGCAGTGAACCGCACGAAGCTGCATTGCTGATTGCAGACTGGGGCGTGAAGGAAGTGCTGCTGACCCTGGGAGATAAAGGTTCGCTGATTTATGCCCAAGGAGAATTCCACGAAATACCCGCCTACCCTGCCCTGCAGATTACAGATGCAACGGGATGCGGAGACACCTATATGGTAGGATATCTGTATATGCGCGACAAAGGCGCGTCTTATCGAGAAGCCGGATGCTTTGCCGCCGCCATGTGTACCATAAAGCTACAATCGCACGGGCCGTTCTGCGGAACGGAGGAAGCGATAAATAATGTGATAAGAGGATAAGATGATGGGGTGATAGCAGGATATCACCCCATCATCTTATTTACAATCCGAATTTCTTCAAATCATCTTCCACGCTACCGATACCTGCAATATGGAACATATCAACCAGTACCTTGACGACATTTGGAGAAAGGAAAGCGGGCAATGTAGGTCCTAAGTGAATATCCTTCACACCGAGGCTCAATAATGCCAATAATACAATAACTGCTTTCTGTTCGTACCACGCTATGTTGTAGACTATGGGAAGTTCATTAATGTCGTTCAGCTGGAATACTTCTTTCAGCTTCATGGCTATTACCGCCAGTGAATAGCTGTCATTGCACTGCCCGGCATCCAATACACGGGGAATGCCGTTGATGTCTCCCAAACCAAGTTTATTATAGCGGTATTTGGCACAACCTGCGGTCAGGATAACGGTATCTTGCGGCAAGGCTTTGGCAAATTCCGTGTAGTAGTCACGACTCTTCATACGTCCATCGCAGCCTGCCATTACGATAAAGCGGTGTATGGCTCCGCTCTTCACGGCATCTACCACCTTGTCTGCCAGTTGCAGTACCTGGTTATGAGCAAAACCGCCGATAATCTCTCCATGCTCTATCTCCACCGGGGGCTGGCATTGTTTGGCAATCTCTATGATTTCAGAAAAGTCTTTCCTACCTTCAGCATCCTTATCAATGTACTTGCAACCCGGATAGCCGGTAGAGTTGGTGGTAAACATACGTTCTTTATACACGGCATTTGCCAGAGGAGGAACGATGCAATTGGTGGTAAACAGAATCGGTCCGTTGAAGGAAGTGAATTCTTCGCGCTGTTTCCACCAGGCATTACCATAATTGCCTACAAAATGGGAATATTTCTTGAAAGCGGGGTAATAGTGGGCAGGCAGCATTTCACCATGTGTATAGACGTCTACTCCCGTGCCTTCAGTCTGTTTCAATAATTCTTCCATATCTTTCAAGTCATGGCCGCTGATCAAAATTCCCGGACGGTTCTTCACACCGATATTCACCTTTGTAATTTCAGGATTACCGTAAGTACCGGTATTGGCCGCATCCAATAGAGCCATTGTCTTTACTCCGAACTCACCGGCTTCGAGAACCAGCTTCACCCACTCCTCTGCCGATAGAGACTCAACCGCAATGGTAGCCAGTGCGCGTTGCATGAAAACATGAACCGTATCATCATTGAATCCCAGACGCATGGCATGCTCCAGATAGGCTGCCATACCTTTCAAGCCATAGACAAGCAATTCTTTCAACGAGCGGAGGTCTTCATCTTGTTCACGCAGAACACCTACTGTCTTCGCTTTTTCGGCATAGTCATCACGCGTTCCCTGCCAAGTCAGTTCATCTACTTTGGGTAGGAACACTTTGTTGTGTTCCGCTTCTTGAATCAATCCATTACGCATGATGATTCCTTTATCCACCCGCTTCAAGATGCTTTCATCGTCGAAATTTGCATTCGTAATGGTGCAGAACAGAGCATCCGTCACAAAAACATTCACTTCTTCAGAGACCGGACAATCTGCCTTACGTAATGTATCGGCAACAACAGAGATGCCCCTGACTACAAACAGTAACAAGTCCATTGCTTGAGCCGTATGGCTTTCTTTTCCACACACACCTTTCAATATACAGCCAGTTCCTTTGGCAGTCTCCTGACATTGATAACAAAACATGTTTGATTCCATATTCCTATTCATTTAAAAGTTTACATTATCTTTCCATAAAAGAAGCGGCACCTTAGCAATAAAAATAAGCAAGCTTATTTTCTATTACTTTCGGTTTGCATTATCTTTGTGCAAAGATGAGAGTTCTACAACGCGAAAACTGTCACGAATGTTACATCGAATCACAAAAAAGTAAAAAAGAGAATGGAAATCCATACATTATTGAAAATGCCTCCTTTTCAAGGCATAACAGAAGAAGAATTATTATCCCTCATCCTGGCACCCGAACATGCACGCAGGCAATGCAAACCTGCTGACTTTATTGCCATGCAGGGAGAAGCATACCGTTCTCTATTCATATTGTGCTGCGGCAGTGTGCGTACCCAAATGGTCAGTGCAGAGGGAAAGCAACTCACCATAGAAACGCTGAAAGCCCCGCAACTACTTGCCCCGGCTTTTGTCTTTGCCTCCGAAAACCGCTTCCCGGTAAATATCGAAGCAAAAGAGAAATGTGAGATACTCATCATAAACAAGAATGTCTTCCTGGAATTCCTGCATCGACACCCCACTGTGATGCGCAACTTTCTGCAACTGGTATCGGACAGAACTCTGTTTCTCTCCAAAAAGCTGAATGCCTTTGCCCTGCAAAGCCTAAAATCGCGCATACTGAACTATCTACGCATGCATGGCACGATACTCAACCAGCAGGAAGTGGCACAAATACTGGGAGTGGCTCGTCCCTCGCTGGCACGTGCCTTATCGGAGCTGGCAAGCGAAGGATGCATCCGGATAGAAAAGAAGGAAATGCGGATAAATGAAATCTCTGCCCAAAAGTATTTATAAAAAATGCCCGCACTTATATATTATTCTTACCTTTGTCCAAGAATAAAAAGCTATGGAAAAGATTCTACTGGATGAAAAGTACGAACAGTTATTGTTCCAAATCCCTCTACTAAGGGATTTGCCACATAATATCAAGCAATCGCTGCTTGAGAAACTGGAATATTCAGTCTATTCTATAGACAAGAAAGATATAGTTGCCCGGCAAGGCACCCCCTGCAAGAAGCTATATATACTATTGGAAGGCAAATTGCGTGTAGATATTATAGACGGCCTGGGCAATAAGGTTATGGTAGAATACATCGTTGCCCCCCGGGCCTTTGCCACTCCCCATCTCTTCGGCAGCAACACCACACTGCCGGCAACTTTTACCGCCATTGAAGACTGTATCCTATTCACTGCGACCAAAGAATCCACCTTCAAACTTATCAGCCAGGATCCCAAAGTGCTACACAACTTCCTTTGCATAACGGGAAATTGCAATGCCTGCACGGTTTCGCGATTAAAAGCCCTTTCCCGCAAAACAGTCCGCGAAAGGTTTGTCGTCTATCTGTTTGAAAACAGAATTTCCAACTCTACCAGCATCACCATAGCGCATACCCAATCTGAGCTGGCAGAATACCTCAATGTAACCCGCCCGGCACTTTCAAAGGAAATCAATAAGATGACCAAAGAAGGTATTATCCTAATGACGGGTAAGAAAATTGAGGTATTGAATGAAGCAGCTCTGAAAGAGTATATCTAAACTACCATTTTACAAACAAGATTCTCGGATTGATGTTGACAGATACCCAGCCCCAATCCTGCCAACGTTTATGGTCGCCGCCTTTCGCCACGCCCATGGACTTCGTACCCCGCATGATGGAGTAACCGGCAGAAAGCTTCACGCCCTTCATCACATTCCAGTCAAGCAGATAGTCTATCTCCGAACCCAATCCCTTTTTTACATCATCCAGCTTGGCAGCAGTAGCAAAATAGTGATAATTCAATTGCATACTCACCTGCTTGGATGTCTTGAAGTTAACACCCAACTGGGCATCCTGCAAACCGGGAGCGACTCCCTGCCAGGCAGAAGCATAGAAATAATCCATCGCTCCATAGAACTTATGATGTGTTCCGTAAAGGGGATCGAAAGCCTTGAACTTGTCACCCTCCCCGTCACTTCCACTCAGATAATCATAACCCAAGCTCACACTCCATTGCTTGTCTATGGCATAGGCAGCCTTCACGCTTGCCATAAAGGCAGATACACTCTGCGCATTCTTGTTCTTTCCGGTCTGGTAATAGAAAGCAGCCTGCACGGGCAGCCAGTTTCCCGATTCCGGTTGATAAGTCACGTAAGTACCAAACGTCTGCAAATAGCGGGTACGGGAGGTCTCGGTCTCCGCATCACCGGTTTCCAGCCCCAGATTCATGAACAATAAAGAGACATCAAGATTGGAAGCTTGCGCCGCATAATGATACCAAAGGGTCTGCATATTCTTGTAAGGTTGCGCGCCGTCATAATAATAGGTACCGCCTTTTGACTTTTCCTTGTTTTGGTTGAAGGCAAGAATGAAATGCAGTTGGTGGGCATTCTTGGCATAGCCCAGCTTCAAGGCATCATGATAGCGACCTGCGACATTCCAGTCCAGTCCTCCTAAAATACGTTCGTCATCATAAGACAAGGTCTGGCGTCCCAGTTGTGCAAAAAAACCGGCACCGAAATCGAGCTTTGCCCATGCTTCGTTCATGATGAAACGCCCGTTAGTATCTATCTGCGGGTCTTGTCCCCACACCCCTACATGCTGGGCGGAAATCTTCATGCTCAAGTCCGAGCGTTTGTACTCCATGGAAAGGCGTGCACGGTTGTTGATGAATGCAGCTGCTTTGTCTCCCTCGAAACGTGGGAACTGTGCACCGTTACGGTATTCTGCACGGGGTCTGATTTGCATCGACATGGTGAATTCGTTCTCTTTCTCCGCACTTTGCGCCCACAACATTCCGGGCAACAGCCATAAGCCTAATGCCAAATAAACTATCTTCATAAGTATTTTAATTTAAGTTATACGTATGTACACTCACTCCTTGTGCCGAGGGCAAATAATTGATGCCGTACCAGCACATTTGCAACAGCAGAAAAGATACAAGCAGGCCGACCAATGCCTTGCGATGTGCCGCGGGACGCCCCAGACGGAAATGGATATATGCCAGATAGGAAAACCAGGTAGCCGCCGCCCAAGTCTCTTTAGGGTCCCATGCCCAATAGTGTCCCCAAGCAGCTTTTGCCCAGACGGCACCGGACAGCATACCCAGCGTCATGAAAGCAAGCCCTACATAAGTCAAGTTATCGCACAGAGCCATCTCATGCCTTTCAATCCCCTTCTTCTTGAACCACAGCAGGTAGACAGCCATCACCGTAGCGGCACCCAGCATGGCGTAGGCAAACATATAAACAATGACATGAGGAGTGAACCACGGGCTCTGCAAGGCGGGCATCAAAGTCTTATTGTGTATTTCGGGCTTGAATATATTGATGCAGACAAACACCAGTGACAAAATGGTACTGAAACCGAGAATCCATTTATACTTCCAACGGCCGTAAGTGATGATTCCCGCCAACGGAAGAAAAAACGAATACCACAGACGGGTCTCTCCCATCGTCCGCATCGGAGGACGTTCCAAAGAAATCCACATACCGACAATGAAACTGAAAAAGACAACCAGTCCCAGGCAGGTAAAGGTATATACCACTGCCGGGCGTTTTCCACGCCATGCAGCGAAAGCTCCCCATCCCCAGAAGAGTAAAGCGACAATGGCAAACAGAGCAAAATAATCCCAACTCATACCGTCTCCTCCTTTCTTTCTTCTTTTCCTTTTGGTGCATTGACAAACAAGCAGACTGCTCCCAGCACCATCATTATAATGCCGGCATATACAGCCGGGAGCCAGGGGTCGCGCACCAGTTCAAAGACACTGACATCACTCCACCGTCCCTTCGTCTCGTCATAGCTCAATTGATAAATATTCCACCCGGATATCTTCAACGGACGATTCACCTCGATAGTGTCTTCCACCACATCTCCCGCCTGCGTATAAACCGTAACAGCAGACACAAACCGTTGCGGCTCACGTTCGGGCATCACCAGACTGGTCTGTTCCGACAAGCGCAATGCCTTATAAGGAAACATGAAACTACCGCAACTCACCCATCCCTCCTTCGACTGTCCGGAGGTAGCATTCACCGCCTTCAGATAAACAGCATAGGTAGCTCCCATCGAATGGAATTCGGTAAACTTCAAGGTATCTTCCGCAGCTACAGAGGCAGCCATCGGAATGGATTGAAGGATAGAGATGTCCCAATCCAGCAACCTCCCCCGTTCTACCTTCTCTTCCAACAGCAAATGTTCCGGCACATCCTTCGGCAGTGCCTGCCCGGTCTCATTATTTATCAGCATCAGTTTGGGAGGATACTCGTGTATAGTAAATTCTTTCAGCTCAACAGCAAGCGGAAGTTCCGTCAGCTTGCCGCCCTCATCTATGGCACGCCATTCGGTCTTGCCCAATTGGGTAATCATTTTAAGACGCTGCATATCCGCATTGCCCAGCGTTGCCGTCAGAAGGGCAACAAACAAGCCGGCATGATTCAGCAGAAAAGGAATCTTACGCACATTGAAGGGGATAGCGGCACGGAGAATAGTCATCCCTAAGACAGCAACCAGCCAGACATAAAGTAACACAAACGGCCAAAAAGAAAGCATTTTCGAAAAGCCGATGACATCTGCCGAAGGATGGGTGGAGGGAACCTGCCGTACCAACCCCATAATGACAGTGATAGCCGCCACACAGACCAGGGAAGAAACTGCAGCCGTATAATGACTGAGCCATCCGAAACAATACACCCGTTTGCGAAGCCCATGCATCCCTGCCAGCAACAGCAAGAACAGCACCAGAACAATGATATTGACCGGCCATGCAAACAAGCCCCAACGAATGCCTCCAACGCTCCACTGTAACAGCAAGCCCGTGACAAACAGTCCTGCCCCACAGATAAAACCTTCCTTATCCCCCCACGGTTTCTTCCACATCTTCTGATTTATGATTTGACGATGTACAAATTTATTTTAGTGCTAACCGGTTGTTAGCTTTCGCTTTTTCCAGCCAAGCCGGTGCTGTAGTCTTCAGGAAATTGTCCTTTGCAGCTCTTTCGGCATCCATATCGAGCCCGATATATTCCTGCGCCTTGTCTTTGGTGGAGATATCCGGCATAGGAACATTGTCTGTATATCCATGCTTCGCCAGCACCTTGGAGATAGCCAAACGCGCCTGCATGGCTCTATCCAACCCATGAGACAAGACACGCTGGATTTCTTGCGGTGCGTGGAAAGAGCCGCCGTGAGATGCCACACCAAAGTCCCAACGCCATTGTGCCTGACGAATCAGCGCCAACACATCTTTCATCTGCTCTTCCGTAGCTCCCTTATCCCAAGCAAATTTAGCTTCGATATGGGCTTTGGCAAGTTCCTGCTCCAAGCGGTTACGGATTTCATTGGCCTTGCGCTGGCGTTCGTAGACGTTGTTGCGCAAAGTTTCCTCACTTTCGCGGTGGCAGGTTTGGCAGGTACGGTCTATCATAGCCAACGGACTCTGTATATGGTGGTCGCTGAACTTCACGCCACCTTCACTCTTATAAGGCATGTGGCAGTCCGCACACGATACGCCACGCTGGCCGTGAATCCCCATCTGGGCTATTTCAAAATCGGGGTGCTGCGCTTTCAGGATAGGGGTACGGCTCAACTTGTGTATATAGTCGTAGAAACCAGCCTCATCATAATAGGCTTCCATGTCTTCCACCGTAAAACCTTTGTCCCAGGGGAAAGTCAGGTACTTGCCGTCGCCCTTGAAGTAATACTCCACATGGCACTGCGCACATACCAGTGAACGCATCTCCTGCGGAGTGGCCTTGGTAATATCCTTGCCTTGGCGTTCAAAAGCCTCTATCAAAGCCGGACGGCTGATATGCAGGTTCATGTTTTCCGGTTCGTGGCAGTCGGCACAACCAATCGGGTTTACAATTTCATCGCCCAAAGCGCCCCACTTATTGTTATAGAAAGCATCCACACCGATAGCTTCCATCATGCGGGGCACATCGGGGCTCTTGCAAGTCCAGCAAGTAGAAGGCTGCGGGCCATCCGTAGCAGTGGCAGGCGCACCGGTACGAAGAGTTGCCGTAATGTCCTCGATGGCATGCATATGTCCGCGCGGAGTGGAATAGTCCTTGGAGAAGGCATATCCCGCCCAGAGCACTACCATCTCGGGACGCTGTTCCAATACATCCACAGCCACATTTCCATTGAATTCACTCTGGAAGTCGGTCTTGGCAGTTTCAGTCCATGTCTGATACTCACGGGGGAAATCACTCTTAAAGACTTCGTTGCGTGCCTCAATTCCCTCAATCACTGTTTTGCGGTTATTGAATACACTTGCCAGCTCGGCCCTGCGCTCCATCAAGGCAGAAACACATAGCCCCAAGACAAATACAACGACCATTGAACCACCGAACAACAGCCATCCTTGCCACGATTTTAATCTCTTTTCCATATCTATGAAGATTTATTGTTATTATTCCTTTATCAGTTTCTGCAACCACTCCGGCACGGGAGATTCCGGATAGGGTACCAATGCAGCGGGTGTAGACGAAAGACTGTTCATTCCACCATGAGGCACGTCGCGGTGGCAATCCCAGCATGCCTTTCCGTCGCCGGTGAGGGTCATCATGTAGTCTATTTTACCAGCATCCACAAACTCGTTGGTCAGTTGCGTATGGCAACGGATGCAATTATTCATAATGACCTGCGCACTTGCTGCCTCGGCTTGGATAGCCTGCGGTTCGCTTTTAGTGAGAAAGGCACCCACGTGCTTCATGCCGTCCATGCCTTTGAAAGCCCATTTCTTTACTATATTCTCATGAGGGACATGGCAATCGTTACAAGTGGCATCCCGGCTGTGGGAACTGTGCATCCAGGTTGCATAATAAGGAGCCATGATGTGGCAGTTGACACATGCCGCAGGGTCATCTCCCAGATAAGTGTGCGCCCGGAGAAGATACATAAACAAGCCTCCGCCGCCGACGAGGACACCGCATACAATGAGTGCCGTTACTTTCCATCTGTAGGACGGAAATAGTTTACTTATGATTGGTAACTTCGCCATAAAATGAATATTTTCAGCAAAAATAGGCAGTTACAATCTAAAAAAGTGTAATCATGATTACATTTTTCCATTTATTTTTCAGTATTTTTAATAAAGCATTCATTCTCCAGACATACCTATATGAAAACGTCCACAAAACACGCACGCCTGCGCATCTTGTGGACATCTTCATCCTTTTATAAAACTGCCTGCTTTTTCTAAGCAACTTTCTTTAATTGTATGTTCGCTTTCCTACTGCCCTTCCGAATCAATCTGCGAATCCAAAGATAATAGCCCGTCAGCGGCAAGCTGGCCCCTACCAAAGCGGCAAGGAAACTCAATATGCGGGTGGTCAGCCCTCCCCAACTGCCTACATGAACGGAGAATATCCAGCCACGGATTTTTCCTGAAGCGTCGGCATCCTTATATAAGGTAGCCCCGGTGATTTCACCGCTACGGGGATTGAACGTATAGCGGTCGGCAGCACGCTGGTTGCCCAACCGATTGAAAGAAACCGTAGCAGAGCCTTTGAACACGGTAATCTGTTTATAATCAGGATTGAGTTCCTTCAGTTCTTCGTAAACCTTCTGCCAGCTTGTAAAAGGAGAGAAAGAATTTCTTTCACGATGCTCACCTCCCGGTCTGCCACCAGACCGGCCTTGAGCCCGTTCTCCTCCCTGGGCAGCAGTTTGTGCCGAAGCACCATGTCCTCCACCCCCTTGCGTGGTTTCCACTCCGAAAACTTTGTAGAAGCCGGTGCGGTACCAGGAGAAAGACCATGACAGTCCCGTAAGCGCCATTACCAACAGAAGAACCAGCGTGTACATACCGCCTGCCACATGCAGGTCATAGCAGAACCGACGCCAACCCTTACCGGAAACAATCTTCAAACTGTTCTTCAAAGCCTTTTTTGTACGGGGCCACCAGATGACAATGCCCGATATCAGGACAAAGACAAACATCAGCGTGGCAGTGCCCACAATCATTTTCCCCCAGAAGATGCCTCCATCGGGCTTCATGCTGTCCAGCAACCAGCGATGCAGGCGGAACATGGTCGTGAAAAACGGCGCACGCTCATACTTGCCCTTTATCTCACCCGTATACTGGTCTACATAGACGGAAGCACGACGAGGTTTGGAAAGGTTCACCTGCCAGGCACGCTCCGGAGCAGACGAGGCTGTGACACCCGTCACAGAAACACTATCCGGCAGAGTAGCGGCCACTTTTTCGGCCACCTTGCCCATGGGAAGCGGTGCCGGCCCGACTTTCTCCACATAGTAGAGGTCGCGGTGGCAGAGCTCCATCACCTCCGTCTCGAATACCAGCATGGCTCCGGAAAAACAGATAAGGGTAATCAGTAGCCCGAAGGGGACTGAAAGCCATAAATGTATCTTACGAAAAACTTTCTTCATAGGAGCTTTATTCCAGTTTACCTACACCGTTCAGTTGGGTTGCATTGACAACCAGACCTTTGGTAGCTGTTGCATTGGCAGGGTCTACCTTATAGATGGCAGGATAGCCGGAAGAGGTAGTGACTGCCACATATGCGTTGCCATTTTCCATGTACGGGGTATTACCAAAGCCAGAGACATCGCTTGGAAGGCCGTTCACATAAGTCAAAGCTCCAGTGGAGGCATTGAAGACGGCAAGTTGGTTGGCAACCTTGTCTGATGCCGTAATTGCCTTATCATACATCAGCAGCAGGAAATAATTACCTGAAATATACCAAGTCCGCAAGAAAGAGGCGCCATTGGCTTTCTCTTCAAGATTATAGTAATAAGCGGCATCAAATTCTTCTGCTTTGGTATCGATGCGTACAACTCCAGCAGGCAATGTAGTCTGCTGACGCGAATCACTCATGGTCTTGGCATAGCTCGGAGAAAATACATATACATAGCCGTCGTCGGCAAGCCAGTTCATCTGGTAGTACTGTGAACGGTTACGTCCGGCAGCATAACTGATTTTGTCTGTAGTGATGACCTTATGAGAATTCAGTGTCTGATCACCAAAGATAGCGATATGGCATTCATTAGGATACTGGGTCCATTGCAATTCGTCCTTCTCATAGGCACCGCTACCCTGCCCGCCGGATTCTGTCTTTATTAAATCCTCATTACCGGAAAGCACCCACTTGTAGCTACCGTCTTCGTTCTTCTGCATGCAACCATACTGGCTAAGCCCCATGGGAATGGCTGCTGCATAAACCTTACTGCCCACTTGTTCTATACCGGCCAGTGTTACGTATTCACCATTTTCAAGGAAATTTTCGGCAAGAAATGGAGTATCCTTTGTTACCGAGTTCTTTGTATAAGTCTGTTTCTCGACATCCAGATAGGAAATCAAAAAAGATTGGGGAGTATATCCATTTGCATCATTCAGTTCCGTAGGGCCGTCGCCGGTAGAAGTCGTCATTATAAATTGGTCATAATAGCCGTAGGTAGTGAAACGATTGACGTTATACTCCTGGCTACGTTTTTCCAGTTCACCGTTTGTATTCATAATGAACGACTGGGTAGTGCCTGCATTTCCCTGGTGATAGTTCAAGGCATACAGATATTTGTTTCCGTAGAACACCCAGTAAGTAGCCCCATCGTTCACAAGGCCATTGCCGGCAGCAGTAATTTCACCGCTTTCCAGTGACTCGGCTGTCAGCAGGACAGGAACGGAGCTACCTGAAACTGTAGCCGTGGCAGCTATCACATAGTTACCCTTTGAACCGGAACCGGAGCCGGAACCCGGTTCGTCTGTGTCTGTACAAGAAATTAAAGCCATTCCGGTCATTGCCATTGCAAAGAGGCCGGACAAAAGATAATTCTTCTTCATTTGTTCTTCTTATTAATTACACCTATTAAAACCATTATATTTATTAATCACCAAAATGTACACGTATCTTGCCATAGAACGCACGCCCGGCTTTCTGAAGGCTGAAGTTGTCGTACAAATCCTCGTTCGTGAAGTTGCGGCATTCAAACGAGATATTGTAACGGCCATTCTTCAGACTATAGCTCAATGTCAGGTTATGGGAGAACTGGTCGGGTACCATGAAATCCTTGTTCTTGCTACCGATGGCCTGCGAATAGTAGGAGAAGCTGTGCATGTACTGGTTGTCGTAAGTCACGGACAGTATATTCCCTTTCTTCCAGAGGTCGCGCCAATAGAAGTTTACGTCAAAATCAGCAAACTGATAGGGCACATTGGGAATGCGTGCCTTGTAACCGAGATTTTCCACAGAGTTGCCGGTACTGCCGATTTGCATCTTCTCATTGTCACGCACATTCATCTGCGTGAAGTTGCCGCCCACACTCAGCCAGCGTCCGAAGCCATAGCGTGCCGATACATTGTATCCCTTCGTCAGCACCTTGCCGTAGTTGGTATAAGTGGCCCCTTCTTTTCCTCCGCTCAAGTCCTGGATATTACGCTGGATATAATCCTTCGTATTGCGGTATACCACACCGCCTTCCACGTAGACGGAATGTTTTCCAAAACTCCGGGAATAACTCAGGTTCAAGTTGATGTTGTCACTTTTCTCGGGACGGATGCCGATGTCTCCACTCTCCAGGTCTTCGTCACCAAACATCTCTTCGATAGTGGGCAGGCGGTAAGCTTTTTCATAAGAGAGCTTCGCCTGCAAGCCGGGTAGGATGAAGTAGGTTCCGGCAGCACCATATCCCCAAGAGTCTACCGTACGGCTGGTGCGTACATAATTACTACCGGTATCATCCTCGGCCATAGGTCCTGCCACATACTGGCGGTAGTATTTGCCGAATGCCGAGAAGTTCCACTTTTCGGAAGGCATCAGGCGGTATGACAAACCGGAGATATTCTTGCGGGTCTGCTTGGCAATGGCATCCGTCTGTTCTTCCACCGCCAACAGTGAAGTATTATCACGCTGGAATGCACTCAACACATGATTGAAAGTCAGCATGTGGACTCTGGCAATGCGGTAATTCAAGGTCAATGTACCGTTCCAATTGTCATTATCGGCACGGGAATACTGGCGGGACTGTTCGCCGGGACTGTTCAGCGGATGTTTCTCACCAAGCCAGTTGTATTCATAGCGGGCAGTATCCACATTCGTAGTGGCATTGCGATTGTAGTTGGCTGTCAACACCATATCCAGCCCCTTGATTATCAAGTTGCGTTTGCTGTATTCCATCGAAGGCATTAGTGAATGGCCGAAGCGGTGCTTTTCTCCGAAGACTGTCTTCTGGCGTACACCGGTCTGTATGTCCTTGTACATGTGCGAATAGGTGAAACCGAACATCAGCCGGTCTGCCCAACTTTTGTCCACAATACCCGCTTTGGCCACAATGGCTTCGTTGTGGTAAGTATCATTGAAACGCTTCACGCGCACCTTCTCACTTTCGTTGAAACTGCCCGTCTCAAAATCCTTTACCGGCGCATCTACATGATAATCGTTGTCCGAGTAGTTTTGAAAGGCATTGATTTCATAGCTGAAACCGTTCTTGAAAGTCTGTCCGAAGTTAACGTATGAGCGGTGGGTATTGAACGAGCCGTAAGAATAAGAAGCATCCAGGAACCAGTTCCGGCGTTTCTTGTTGGTAACAATATTGATGACACCGCCAATGGCATCCGTACCGAAGCCCACGGGAACTACACCCTTATATACCTCTATACGGTCGGCAAAGCTCACCGGAATATTGTTCAGGCTGAAGGAGCTTCCCACACCTTCCTGCGGCACACCGTCAATGAACACCTTGACGTGCTTTCCGCTAAAACCGTCCAGCATCAACTGCATGTCCGAACCTACCCCACCCGACTCACGGAGTTTCATGCCCGGAGCCTTGGTCAAGGCATCGCTCAGATTCTTCGTGGTGTTCTGGAGTTCCTTTGTATCGACTGCCACAGCATTGAATGCCGACCTCTTCACCCGGCTTACTCCGGTAGAAACGATAGTCACCTCGTCCAGCTGTTGCGTTTCGGGAGCGATGGTTATGTTCAGCTTCATCCGCTCATCATTGACCAGTTTCACCTTTTTCTCCACCTTTGTATAACCTACGGCAGACACCACCAGCGTATAGTCGCCGGCAGGCGCCTTGATGTGATAGAGGCCTTCCTGATTCGTGGTTCCTCCATAACTCGTCCCTTTCAGATAAACAGTCGCAAAATCCACCGTTTCTTTTTCCGTAGAAATGATTCTACCCGAAATCATCCCTCCTCTCCTCTGCGCATGTACAGACAGAGAAGCCAACAGAAGGAAAAACAGCAGCGAGAATTTAAGTGTATATGCTTTCAATTTTATAATAATTATAATGTTGTTAGTAAACCGGTGCAAAGGTCATTATTAACAGCCAGCTGTGCAATCACTTATTGTAGGTAATTATATGGAGTGGATTTATCGTATATATCATATTATGCAATCACCATTGATAGGTATTATCAATAATAAATCTAAAAAAAGAGGAGCCGGGAAATGAAAAACCCCTATTTATAGGTATTGCCCAATATGCCTTTTTGTACGACCTTTGCTGCAAATTAAAACAAGACAACGGACAATAAATTATTAAAGTTTAAGTATGAAAATTGAAAAGATTGTAGCCCGTGAAATCCTTGATTCACGCGGCAATCCCACAGTAGAAGTGGACGTTATTCTGGAATGTGGTGTTATGGGACGCGCAGCAGTGCCTTCCGGTGCTTCTACCGGCGAGCACGAAGCGCTGGAACTTCGCGATGGCGACAAGCAACGCTACGGTGGTAAAGGTACACTAAAAGCAGTAGAAAACGTCAACAAGATAATCGCACCGGCACTGATTGGCTGGTCGTCACTGGAACAGCGTACCATCGACCACAAGATGCTTGAGTTGGACGGCACGCCTACCAAATCCAAGCTGGGTGCCAACGCCATTCTGGGTGTCTCACTGGCAGTAGCCAAAGCCGCCGCCAATTATCTCGATATACCTTTATACAGATATATCGGTGGAGTAAATACCTACGTAATGCCGGTCCCGATGATGAATATCATCAATGGAGGTTCACACAGCGACGCTCCTATCGCTTTCCAAGAATTTATGATTCGGCCGGTAGGCGCCTCTTCCTTCCGTGAAGGCCTGCGCATGGGAGCCGAAGTATTCCACGCCTTGAAAAAAGTGTTGCACGACCGCGGCCTCAGCACTGCTGTAGGCGACGAAGGCGGTTTTGCACCGGCACTGGCAGGAACAGAAGATGCGCTGGACTCCATCATGAGCGCCATCAAGGCTGCCGGCTACGAACCGGGCAAGGATGTGAAAATCGGTATGGACTGTGCCTCATCCGAGTTCTTTAAGAACGGTATCTATGACTACTCCATCTTTGAAGGCGAAAATGGTAAAAAACGTACTGCCGACAAACAAATAGCTTACTTGGAAGATTTGATTAATAACTACCCGATTGACTCCATCGAGGATGGCATGAGCGAAAACGACTGGGAAGGCTGGAAGAAGTTGACCGAACGCATCGGCAACCGTTGCCAGCTGGTTGGCGACGACCTGTTCGTGACTAACGTGGAATTCCTTGAAAAAGGTATTGCCATGGGCTGCGCCAATTCCATCCTTATCAAAGTCAATCAAATCGGTTCACTCAGTGAAACGCTGGATGCTATCGAAATGGCACACCGCCACGGTTATACCACAGTGACTTCTCACCGTTCCGGCGAAACCGAGGACGCCACCATTGCAGACATTGCCGTTGCCACCAACAGCGGACAAATCAAGACCGGTTCTCTGAGCCGCTCCGACCGCATGGCGAAGTACAACCAACTATTGCGCATCGAAGAAGAACTGGGTAACCTTGCTGTCTATGGCTACAAAAGAATAAAATAACCCTTTGTAGTGAATAAGTCATAAAGAGGGAATAGCGTCTTTGGGAAAAGGCGCTATTTTTATTAAAGAATCGTCTATATCTTTGCAAAAGTCATCCCCTACTATCCTCTATAGGAAAGATTCTTTCCAAGATGGTAGCAGGTTAATGTTTCATTGACTAAAGACTATTCGTCCGACAGTCGTTACATTATCGTCCGACATATGTTTAATTATCGTCCGATAGCTGTTGGACGATAATTAAACATATGTCGGACGAATAGTTTTTAGTAAGCAAGAATATAAAATATAGCGGCGCAACAATCATTTGCTCCCAAAGCCTCCCTTTATTATTTACGGAGGCCTTCAAAAACAGTCCTCATTCACGGTTCATCAAACGATGCTCTGCCATCTGCTCGAACTTCGTGCCGGGACGTCCGTAATTGGCATACGGATAAATGGAGATGCCTCCGCGCGGGGTGAAGATACCCGTCACCTCAATATACTTAGGGTTCATCAAATGAATGAGGTCTTTCATTATGATGTTCACGCAATCCTCGTGGAAAGCACCATGATTGCGGAAGCTGAACAAGTAGAGTTTCAAACTCTTGCTCTCTACCATCTTGACATCGGGGATATAGCAAATACGGATTTCTGCAAAGTCCGGTTGCCCCGTGATGGGACAGAGGCTGGTGAATTCGGGGCAGTTGAAACGCACCCAGTAGTCATTGCCGGGATGCTTGTTATCAAATGCCTCCAATACTTCGGGGGCATAGTTCTGACGGTATTCTGTCTTTCTCCCCAAAAGGGAAAGTTGGTCTTTCAATTCTGTCATAGCCATATATTTTTAGTGATACAAGTGTGCCTCATTTAGTAGAAGCCAAAAACTTTTCCAATCCTTCTCTGCGCAACGTGCATGCCGGGCAGTGTCCACAACCATCTCCCGGGATACCGTTATAACAAGTCAGCGTTTCGTGACGTATAAGTTCGAGCACTCCAAGCTCGTCTGCCAGCGCCCAGGTCTCCGCTTTGTCAATCCACATCAGTGGTGTGTGCAGTACGAATTGCTCGTCCATAGCCAGGTTCAGCGTCACGTTAAGCGACTTGATGAAAGCATCCCGGCAATCGGGATAACCGCTGAAATCGGTCTGCGACACCCCCGTCACAATATGATTAATCCCCCGCTCGCGGGCGTAAACGGCGGCTATACTCAGGAAAAACAGATTGCGTCCCGGCACAAAAGTATTCGGAAAGCTGTCTGCCGGCTTCTCCTGGTCCATCTCCATGCCGGCATCTGTCAATGAGTTATGTCCCAGCCGGCCGATAAAGGAAACATCCATTACTTCGAACTCCACACCTGCCTTACGGGCAATGGCCCTCGCCAAGTCCACTTCCTTCTGATGTTTCTGTCCATACAGAAAACTCAGCGCATACACTTTCTTAAATTCACGTTTTGCCCAAAAGAGGCAAGTGGTCGAGTCCTGCCCGCCACTGAATACCACCAAAGCAGTGTCCCTATTCATCTTGTTAAAAGCCTCTCTGTTTCCCTCCCCCGTAGGGAGGGAAACAGAGAGGGCATTGCTAATTATTTGTTTGACATAATAACTGATTTCCCCTCACTACGGGTAAGGGGCTTTAAATATCGCCTATTTTCCATACTTTATAGGAGATGCCTTCATCATAGACATCACTACCGTCTATCCGCTTAATAGCTTTTACCACACGGATAGTCACAGGCAGTATCAATACCTCGTACATGGACTTCAGCAGAATCTGGATACACATCATCACCAGCAACTCCCGCCATGCAATGATTCCTCCGAACGCCACCGGAAAGAAAATCAACGAGTCTGCCGTCTCACCAACCACCGTCGACCAAATGGCACGTGCGGAGAAATTACGCCCGTTGCTTGCCAGTTTCATGCGGCTCATTACGTAGGCATTCAGAAAAGAGCCCACCAAGAATGCCGTCAGACTGGCTATGACAATACGGGGCGCCATTCCAAAAACGAAATTGAAATGCGCGGCACCATCCCAGAAAGGGGCGGCAGGCAACGCCACGGCTATCAGTCCCAGCATTACCACAAAAAAGTTCATGGCAAAACCGCTCCAGATAATCAGGCGGGCTTTACGAAAGCCCCAAACCTCGGCTATGCAATCGTTGATAATATAAGAAATCGGGAAGACCAGCAATCCGGCTGTTACGGTAATACCAAAAACCTGGATAACTTTAGTCTCAAGAAGATTGGCTGCAATCAAGCATACATTGAACAGAATGCCCAGCAACATAAAAGGTACAGATACTTTTTGTTTCATACTCCTGTTTTTTACGTGGTGTTCTAGAATACACGACCGCTATTCACGGCATCATACATTTTAAATCCGGTTGCAAAGGTACAACAAGTTTTGCAAATGAACAAACAACATATATTTTAACTAAATCCCAAGCAAGACAAAGCTCCTTTTTTTTATTCGAAGTAATTACAGACAGTGCATATTTAGTTAACGAGACTTAAATAATATTTCCAAAACCAAGAATATTATTTACAATAGTTTTAAAAAACATAAACCAATAGCATAAAAATCAATATATTAACTGATTTTAGCACAAAATCAAAAACATGCAACCAAGTTTGCTCTCAAACAAGATTTCATTCACGCAAATTTCTTAAGCAAATAAAATAATGGACAACATATTTTAATACATACGATTCTATATTTTAAATAATGAAAATTAGGATTATATTTGATAACAACAATCCGGAAGCTCTGGAAAGCACATTGATATTAACCAAGAATATACCATATTATATATAGTAACCTTAGAAAAACAATGAATGCCTATGATTTACCCGAAAGCCCCAAGACACTATTAGTGTCATCTTCTATTCAACCTATTTATTTTGAGATCCATTAGCTTAAACAAAAAACATCTATTATGAATGAAAATCGTAAACGAGGAACATCGAACAACAAAATCCTCACAGCAATTGCCATCGCCTCCCTATTTATAGGAAGCAGCAAAATCATGGCAATAGAGACCTACTCGGAAAATTCATTCGGAGTGACAGAACAGATGCAGGCACAAACAGCCCGCGGTATTGTTGTCGACCAGAATGGAGAGCCTATCATCGGAGCAAGTATCTTGGAAAAAGGTACTACCAATGGAGTTACCACCGACTTATACGGTAAATTCTCGCTAAACGTAAAAAGAGGTGCCACCCTGGTCATTTCCTACATCGGTTATAAGACGCAGGAAGCCAAAGCAGATGCCAACATGAAAATCACCCTTACAGAAGATTCCGAACTACTGGATGAAGTAGTTGTTGTCGGTTACGGTGTACAGAAAAAGAAACTTGTCACCGGCGCCACTGTACAAGTGAAAGGAGAAGACATAGCCAAGCTGAACACTGTGGATGCCCTGGGCGCTTTGCAGAGCCAGTCACCGGGTGTCAACATCACGCAAAACAACGGCTTCCTGGGTTCGGGCTTTAAGGTGAATATCCGCGGTATCGGTACTACCGGAACCTTCTCCCCGCTTTATGTGGTAGATGGAGTTGCCAACGGTAGCATCGACGGGCTGAACCCGAGTGACATTGAATCTTTGGACGTCTTGAAGGATGCCGCTTCCGCCGCCATCTATGGTGCGCGTGCTGCCAACGGCGTTATCCTGATTACCACCAAACGAGGTAAAACCGGCGTTGCCGAAGTCAGTTACGATGGCTATGTCGGTGTGCAGAACCTCTACAAAATCCCTACTATCCTCAATGCCCAAGAGTACATGATGATGCAGGATGAAGGCCGTGTAATGGACGGATTGAGTCCGTACAACTGGGCGACCTATATTCCGGAAAGGGATTTGCAGGCCATACAGAACGGAACATGGAAAGGGACAAACTGGCTGAAGGAAGTGCTGAATGAAGATGCGTTGGTACAGAACCACGCAGTCAACATCACCGGAGGAACAGACCGTTCCAGATATGCCATAGGTATTTCATACACCAACCAAGAAGCTACCATGGGAGTTCCCGGCGAATTTCCAGAAATGAACCGCTACAACTTCCGCGTCAACTCGGACCACGTAGTCATGAAAAAAGGCAATCTTGACTTCCTGAAAGTGGGCGAAACCATCAACTACAAATATTCGCAAACGCAAGGTTCATTCGGAACCGGCGGCATTTATTGGAACGGAGTGCACAATATGCTCATCATGAGCCCGTTGATGCACCCTTACAATTCAGACGGGGGCTACTACCTCTATGCAGACCAGGAAAAGGATAACTACAAATGGGATATCTCCAACGGAGCCAATAAAAACCCGATAGCTTATCTGGACTACTATATGAACCAGAACCTAAGCAAGTCCCATTACATGCAGAGCAGCTTCTATGCAGAACTGCAACCCATCAAGAACCTGCGTATCAAGAGCCAGTTCGGTTACATCATGGGAGCCTCCAGTTATCGTTCCTATTTGCCGAGATTCGATTATCTGAGTGCGTCACTCAACAACGCAGAAGACAAGGTTACCCAATCCATGTCTATGTATAACCGTTGGTCATGGGACAATACAGCCAACTACATCTTCAATATCGATGACCACAACATCGACGTCCTGGTAGGTCAGAGTATTGAAAAATGGGGTATGGGAGAAGAAATGAGCGGTTCAGCCATAGGCTCAAACTTCTATGATTTCAAGCACGCTTATTTGTCCAATGTTCCATTGACCGCCAACAGTGTGTCCTCCTTGACTGGCAAGCCTAACGGGGAAGGTTCCATCGCCTCCTTCTTCGGACGTGTCAACTACAACTATCAGGAGAAATACATGGCTTCTGTCATCATGCGTGCGGACGGTTCCTCCACTTTTGCCCGCGGACACCGCTGGGGATACTTCCCTTCAGTATCCGCAGGATGGGTTATCAGCAACGAGTCCTTCATGTCAGGAATCAAATGGCTGGACTTCTTAAAGCTACGCGCTTCCTGGGGGCAAAACGGTAACTGTAATGTATCTACTTTCCAATATCTTTCACTGATAACTTCCAACAACGGATATGGCGGTTATACGTTCGGCGACTCCATGGACCTCATCAGTACCGGTTCATACGCCTACCGACTGACCAACCCGGACCTTACCTGGGAAACACAGGAGCAATTGAATTTCGGTATCGATGCACGCTTCTTGAACAACCGCCTGGGCTTTGAATTCGACTGGTATAACAAAAATACCAGAGACTGGCTGGTTACGGCTCCGGTACTCTCTTCCTTCGGTGCCAATGCAGTGTCCGTCAATGGCGGTAATGTAAAAAACACGGGTATTGAAGTAGGACTCCACTGGAACGACAACATCGGAAAGGATTTCCAATATGGAGCCAACCTGACCCTTGCTCACAACAAGAATGAAGTGACCAAGATTGCCAACAAAGACGGAATCATCCACGGTAGCGGCAGCGTTCTGTGGGAAGGAGCCGAAGAGTGCTTCCGTGCTGAAGTAGGCAAACCCATCGGCTACTTCTACGGCTACAAGAGTAACGGCATATTCCAGAACCAGGAACAGATAGACAACTACAAAGGTCCGAAACTGAACGGCGACAAGACACAGCCGGGTGACGTAATCTGGGCAGACACCGACAATAGCGGTACGCTCGATGCCAATGACCGTACTATGATAGGTAACCCGAATCCCGACCTGACAATGGGACTTTCCCTGAATGTCAGCTGGAAGGCCATTGACTTCTCAATCACTACTTACGGCGCATTCGGCCAGCAGATTCTGAAGTGTTATCGTGACTTCTCCTCCTCACCCTTGAATAACTATACAGCAGAGATATTCCAACGCTGGCACGGCGAAGGTACGTCCAACAAGTTCCCGAGACTGTCCAGCGCTTCCAGCTCCAACTGGAACAGAGTATCAGACATTTATATCGAAGATGGAGACTATCTTAAGATAAAGAACATCACTGTGGGATTCGACTTCAAGAAAGCATTCAAGAAGTTACCGGTACAACAGCTGCGCCTGTATCTGACCGCACAGAACCTCTTTACCTTCACCGGCTATTCCGGTATGGATCCGGAAATCGGTTACGGTGGCGACGATTATGGTTGGGCATCAGGCATCGACCTGGGCTACTACCCCAGTGCACGTACCTATATGATAGGCTTAAATGTAAAATTCTAATTAACCGAAGAAATTATGAAAAAGATATTATTCATAGCATCAGCAATACTGATTCTTCTTTCAGGATGCGAAAACTTCCTCGATTCGGAACTTTTGACCGAAAAGACAACCGCCAACTTCCCGGAGACAGAAAAGGATGCCCAAGAGATGGTGACGGCCATATACGCCCATCTGTTGTTTGAAAGTCCTGAAACCTCTTCCCAGTATTACATTGCCCAGTTGGCAGGTGACGACTGTCTGGGAGGCAACCTCTCCTACTCCAACAACTGTGCCACCAACTTCCTTATGTACAGTGGCAATCTGAATACATTTGCCGGCATCTGGGACCGTTGCTACACCCTTATCAACCGTGCCAACAATGCCATCAACACAATGGAGAATGTGAAATCATGGTCCAGCGAGAGCGAACGTAACCGACTTTTCGGTGAGTCCTACTTCCTGCGTGCCATGGCTTATTATGAGCTGGCACAAGTCTTTGGCGGAGTTCCTTTACGCACCACACTGGAAAGTACCAACCTGCCGCGTGCATCCGTAGACGAAATCTACACCCAGATTGCAGCCGACTTGAAAAACGCTATCGAAATGATGCCGGCAAAGATTTATCCGAAAGGCTCAGACATGACCGGACACGCTACAAAATATGCTGCCGAAGCCATGATGGCACGTGTATTCCTTTTCTATACCGGACGCTACGAAAAAAACGAACTCCCCAACGGAACTACCAAAGAGGAGGTCATCTCTTGGATAGATGACTGTGTAAACAACTCCGGTCATAAACTGGTGTCCGACCAACGCAACATCTGGGCCTACACCAACGATGCTACCGAAGACAATACCGAAGGGTTCCGTTACCAATACGTTATCAACCATAACCTGAAATGGGAAGGAAACAGTTCCGACGAAACTTTATTCGCCAACAAACATAACCTGAAATCCGACTGGACCTATACCTGGTTCTCCAACACATGCGCGCAATTCTATTCACCGTCTGCCGACAACTATTCCAACAAAGACAGTTATCCCTTCGGCACCGGTTGGGGAGCTGGCCCCGTATCTCCGGCTATGGTCAACGAATGGAAAGACTGGGCCGCCAAGCAGACCTATACGGACGGTTATAAGGAGGATCCCCGTCTGACCGGTTCCATATGGTCGTACAAAGCACTTGATCCGAATGTTGCCGGCAATGTGCTGATGGACTGCACCATGGACGAGGGTGAACCGGAATATACCGTATCCTATCGTTACTATGAACAAACCGGCTATTTCCAGAAAAAATACATCAATATCAATTCCTACAATGAAGGCAAAATCGAACCTTTCGGCAAGCAGATGTTCCCCGGAATATCTTCGCAGACATCCCAACAGCTACTCCAAATTGCCGACTTGATTCATATCCGTTTTGCCGACGTCCTGCTCATGCAGTCCGAGCTGAAACAAGACGCTACGGGTCTGAACAAGGTACGTGCCCGCTCCCACTTGGCTCCGGTGGCCTACTCCCTGGAAGCCATCAAGCAGGAACGCCGCTGGGAACTTGCATTCGAGTCCATCCGCTGGTGGGATATCCTTCGCTGGTCGGGTCCTTCGCTTGAGGAAGCCGGTGACATACTCAACAAACAGACCGGGTTCAATATAATAAATGCCGCTACGGTGGTACCGATGGTAAAATTCGACTATAAGAAACGCCTACAAGCAACCCAAGGCTACTGGCCCATTCCGCAAGACGAAATCGACATCTCCAATGGAGTCCTTGAGCAGAATCCAGGCTGGGATGCATCTGCCCAGTTCTCGGATTGGAACAATATGTAAGAGTATTAACCTATAAATAAAGACAATATGAAAGTAACAAAAATATTGATAGCAATGCTTGCTTCAGCCTTCATCGTTACTGCATGCGATCCTATCGAAGACGAAGACTTGCGAGACAAATATGTGACTGATGCCGGTACACCCATAACCAAAGAGGCATTACAAGCCGCCATATCCATTACCCAACCCTTCCCCAACCAAGACGGAGTAGTGGAAGGCGACCAGTATATAGCCCTGAAAAACTCCCGCCCGGACATTGGCGGTTCATGGCACATAGAATGGGGGGGCGAAGGAAGTAAACAAAGTAAGACTCTGGTCACGGACAACGCTACGGTCATCATGGAGTCCAATGCGGACTATTCCATCTACTATATGGGCATTTCCGCCAATCAGATTATCAAGACAGATCCGGTTGTAGTGACTGTGACCAATGTATTCGACGATTGGTCCACTTACTTCACCGGTGCAACCGACAAGAGTGACAAATCTGCCAAGAAGACCTGGAAATTCCGTGAAGTCAGCTGGGGTTCCGTCTGCAATATGGGGGCTCATGGAGGCTGGAAATATACCAGTGCAGGCTATACTCCCGAATCAAATTTTGCCTGGTGGGCCAATGTCACTGCCGCCGAAGCGGGAGACCAGTCCATGGTATTCGAATTCGACGGAAACAAGATGAAAACCTATGATGCCAGCGGAAACCTGAAGGCAGAAGGTACTTTCTCCTTCACACACGAAAAACCGGAAGACGGAGTACTGGGTGAACTGATAACAAGTATCCCCACCATCGGAGGAAATTATGACGACAACGGACAAAGCGTAGGCAGCAACAAATTTTGGCTGCTGACACTGGATGAGAACTATATCACAATCTATCATCCCGGCAAGTATAGCGGTGGTGTGGATTGGGACGACAGCGGCTGGTATGCTTATTTCAAGACTGAAGCAGAAACCGATTCTGAATAATATGCACTCTCTATGAAAAGGAAACTGCTATTTATAATAGCTACTGTCTTTCTAGTAGCCGCATGTCACAATGACGACTACATGCCCGGACTGCCAGCTCCGGGAAATGAAGACAACGAGACCGAAATGGCCGAGCAGGTTGCAGGCCGGGTTGCATTGGGCTACGTCACTTATTATGGCACATCCATACCCGATGCCAAATACCTGACCCACATAAACTACGCTTTTGCAGAATTATATGTTAAAAACGGAATTTATGAAAAGTTTGGCCTGCAAGGTGATAAATCCCGTTTTGATAAGGTAAAGAAAATAAAGAGCCAGTATCCACATGTGAAGATATTACTCTCTTTTACCAATAGCGTTTCCAATACTGACAATTCCCAGGACGGAGGTTTCTCCGCCCTGGCGAAGAGTCCGGAAATGCGCAAGCAATTCGCACAAGACTGCAAAGCCTTTGTTTCGAGTGAGGGCATAGACGGTATTGACATTGACTGGGAATTTCCCGGTATGACCTTCGGCAGCAATGCCTATGACGAGTTGGTAGATGTGGAAAACTTCACCCTATTGATGAAAGACCTGCGTGCAGCGTTGGGGCAGTCCACCCTATTGACCTATGCAGGTTATTGCATGGACAAGCGTCCCCAAGGCGAAGGCTATAAATATATTGATGTAAAGGCCGTAGACCCGTATGTAGATTTCGTCAATATCATGGCCTATGATCTGGTTGATGCCCCCCAGCATCAATCAGCATTGAACAAGCCAAGTAATTACTGGGACTGCCAGCGTTCCGTAGACGAATACCTGAATGCAGGGGTATCTGCCGACAAATTAGTGTTGGGAATTCCGTTCTACGGAAGAGCCGATTTCAATGCCGGCGGCAGCATCAATTATCGGGATATTCTCAACCTGAGTAAGGATGACGGCTATGTCATCGAAAATTGGGATACAGAAGGCAATGTCCCCTATGTCACCAAAAACGGCAGTTTCTACTGTGGTTACGACAATCCCCGCAGTATTGCCGCAAAAGGTGAATGGATATTAAAAAATGGCATGAAAGGCATGATGTTCTGGGATTATGAAGGCGATGACACCATGGGAACCCTACGCAAAGCGCTGTGGAATGCCGTCATGAAAAAATAAGTAACTTAACACACATTCTCAGGAGGTTATTCCGGAAATTAGGGTAAGGGTAATTTTGCATACGATCTTCATTCAAGGCAAGAATACTGACGGAATAACCTCCTTTCCTCCTCCAAGACTACAAAACCTTTTTTCATTTAAGTTGTTGAAAGCACATTCATCAAAACCTAACTTAAATGAAAACAATCTTAAAAGCAATGTTTCTGTTGTGCGTAGCCGGACTTCCCTTGTCCACTATCCATGCACAAAAAAAAGAGATTATCGATGACGAAGCCCCCAACGGCATTGTCATAGTTACTATCGACAAAGCGGGCGACGAGATTATCCGCATCATGAATGAGTCACAATTGCCTTACATCCATGACCCGAAAGCTCCCCGCTTCTTATTGATGGACAAACAAGGCAAATTCGCCCTGGGTATCGGAGGGTATGTCCGTGCCACCGGCGAGTATGATTTTGGAGGTATTGTGGATGATATTGACTTTGTTCCTGCCAACATTCCAAGCAGTAGTAAAATCAAAAATCAATTTCAAATGGATGCCAGTACGGCCACTATCTTTCTGAAATTAGTCGGACACACCCGGCTATTGGGTGACTTCACAGTCTATACAGCCGGAAATTTCCGAGGAGGAGACAAAACATTCCAGCTACGGAATGCTTATATGTCATTCCGAAATATAACGGTGGGATATACTTACGGCGGTTTCATGGACTTAGGCGCCCTCCCCTCCACCATTGACTTCCAGGGGCCCAACGGTGCCACGTTCTACCGCGCTACACAATTGTCATATACTTATAAAGGGCTGAAAGACTTTCGTTTCCAAGCTTCCATCGAGGCGCCTGCCGTTGACGGCACAACAAGCAGCCAATTCGAAATTGCCCAGCAACGCATGCCGGACTTCACAGCTTCGGCACAATACAGTTGGAACAGCAGCAGTCATCTGCGTATAGGAGGTATCATCCGCAGCATGACATATACCAGCACGAAAAGGGACAAGGCTTCCAGCGTCACCGGATACGGTGTACAAGCCTCAACGACCTTCAACCTCGGTAAAAAATGGCAGGCATTCGGACAAGTCAACTATGGTAAAGGTATCGGGCAATACCTGAATGACATCAGTAATCTGAACGTCGATATTGTCCCCAATCCCGAAAAGGAAGGCAAAATGCAGGCATTGCCCATGCTGGGCTGGTATGCAGGTCTACAATATAACATTTCTCCAAAGATATTCCTTTCAAGCACTTACAGCATGTCCCGCCTTTACTCTGAAGACGGTTATCCCAACGACCTGCCAAGTACCTACCGCTACGGACAGTATTTCGTAGCCAACGTATTCTGGAACGTAACCCCGAACATGCAGGTAGGCGCTGAATATCTGCGTGGCTGGCGCACCAACTTCGACAATTCCACCAACCATGCCAACCGTATGAACCTGCTTGTACAGTATTCTTTCTAATCCAATATAAAATAAGAAAGAAGCCGCCTCAAATCGATATTTGAGACGGCTTCTTAATATATAAAGGTAGGATTGTGAAATCAGAACTTATAGTCAACACCAAGACCAAACACTTTATTAGTACGGCTATAAACATTCTTGGTGGTTTCACTTATCTTCTTTGTATAATCATCATAGTTTGTCCAAAAATAGGCTATATTCATAGTCAAATGCTTTGTCATTTTGATGGCAGCACCAAACCCCAGTGAATAAGAGTCACATGAAAAACTTATATCACTCTGAAAATCATCAGCCAAGCCATAATCTGTACGCTGATAACCACCACTGATGGTCAGCTGTTTAGCTATATCCCATTCTGCACCAATCAAAATTTCATGTGTGCCATGCTTCAACGCTTTCTGCTTATCATTGGCCATCCCTGCCGCTTTATCAAAAAAATGGTGATATTCCAGCGTTGCACGAAGCGTAGGAAGGAATTCATAACCAACAGCTGCAGTCAATAATGCAGGGATATCACTCGGAGTATTCACACCATCCTTATAGTCAGCCAAAGGATTCCCTTCATCTCCCATAGCAGTTCCCATTGCACGCACTTCAGCTTTTTTGGTTTTATTTTCGAGATTAAGACTTGTCATAAACTCGTACTTCAACCCAATATTCCATTTGCCCAACTTCACATCAGCTCCCAAGATAGGGGTCAATCCCCAGCCGGTCTGGTCGCAGTCTAAATCGATACCAACCAATTCCATGCCACCATAAGTAGGAATATTACTGTGTGCTGTTGCAGTCAGAAATCCTTCATACCCACCGGTAAAATAATTCATACGTCCACCGGCAAACACACCTAACCAATCATTAACTTGATACGACAACCCCAATTGCACACCATAAATAAACTGGCTTCCATCCATTGCACTATTGATAGAATACATATTGGGAGTGATTTGACCACCCGAAATAGTATGGACTTGTCCCATCACCATTGAATCGAACATACCCAAACCATCATCAAACGATGCCTTACCGCCACCACCTACAACAGCAAAGCTACCGGAAATAGTCCAGTCTCCTTTTTTATATGCACCTTGAAAACTAGGAATGAAAGGAGCAGAAGCTTTTCCTTTATAATAACGTGTATTCCCATCTTCAATAAACAAGGGAAATGTCGCTTTTATGTTACGGGTCTGATAAGCACTTTGTCCATTCAAAGACAAATAGAGACCATCTTCCGGCAAGAAGGCCAAACCGGCCGGATTAGAATAGACACCGTCAATATCAATGGAAGCACCACGCGCTAACATTCTAAGAAAAGATACATGCTGATTTGTATTTGTTAGGATACCACCCGCAAAAGTTGGAATTGAAACGATTAACATCGCAATGCCAATCAACGAAAATTTTCTCATCTAAATCTTTTTTAATTGTTTTCGGGCGCAAAGGTACAATAATATTGCACACGAAAAAGAATTTTGTGCATAAAGTTATCCTAATATAGAACTTTAATTGAAATACCAAATAGTTTCTGATGAAACAAATAGAAATAATTATCATTTTATGAATCCTTCCGGCCACTGAACCATATCAACTTTCCACTTGTTATCTCCCTATAATTATGTAACATTTTAAAAAACAACAAATCCCATGGCATACACTATCGCATTTTTTGGCAGCAAACCTTATGATGAAGCGTCTTTCAACGAAAAAAACAAGGAATATGGTTTTGAGCTCCGCTACTATAAAGGGCATCTTAACAAGCACAACGTTATTTTAACCCAAGGAGTAGACGCAGTCTGTATTTTCGTGAACGACACGGCCGATACCGAAGTTATCCGTCTGATGGCAGACAACGGCGTGAAATTATTGGCGTTGCGCTGCGCCGGCTACAACAATGTAGATTTAAAGGCAGCTGCCGACCGTGGCATTACCGTAGTGCGTGTCCCTGCTTACTCCCCTTATGCCGTAGCAGAATATACCGTTGCCCTGATGTTATCCCTCAACCGTAAAATTCCACGTGCTACCTGGCGGACACGAGACGGAAACTTCTCGCTGCACGGACTTCTGGGCTTCGACATGTACGGAAAAACTGCAGGCATCATCGGCACGGGAAAAATAGCCAAGAAACTGATATGTATCCTGCGTGGATTCGGCATGAATATTCTTGCCTACGACCTCTATCCCGACTATAATTTCGCCCGTGAACATCAAGTGGTATATACCAGCCTGGATGAGCTATATCACAATTCGGATATCATCTCCCTGCACTGCCCGCTGACTGAACAGACCAAATATCTCATCAACGACTATTCCATCAGTAAAATGAAGGACGGAGTAATGATTATCAATACCGGACGTGGACAACTCATCCATACCAACGCCCTGATTGAAGGACTAAAAAACAAGAAAATCGGCTCTGCCGGCCTGGATGTGTACGAAGAGGAAAGCGAATACTTCTATGAAGACCAATCGGACAAAATCATTGATGACGATACCCTGGCGCGGCTACTGTCCTTCAATAATGTCATCGTCACTTCGCACCAGGCCTTTTTCACACGCGAGGCACTGGCAAACATTGCTTCGACAACCTTGCAGAACATCAAAGATTTTATGAACCATAAGCCACTGGAAAATGAGGTCAAAGCATAGTTCCCACTCATTTACAAATTATTAGACATCGGTTTTAAAACTTTATAACTTTCCAAAGCGTTACTAGTATATAAACCATTTTAAGAAAAGGAATAAATTATGAAAAAAGTTATAGACAAATCAGACAGCAGAGGTCATTCCCTATATGATTGGCTTGACAGCCACCACACCTTCAGTTTCGACGAGTATTACAATCCCCGCCGGATGAATTTCGGCGCCTTGCGTGTACTGAACGACGACCGTGTGGCTCCGGGAAAGGGCTTCGGCACACATCCTCATAAAAATATGGAAATCATCTCCATTCCCCTGAAAGGGAAACTGAAACATGGGGACAGTCATCAGAACAGCCGCGTCATCACTCCGGGAGATATACAAACCATGAGTGCCGGCACCGGCATCTACCACAGCGAAATGAACGGCAGTGACACTGAAGCGGTAGAATTCCTGCAAATCTGGGTGATGCCCGAAAAGCTGAACACACCACCCGCATACCAGGACTTCGACGTACGTCCACTTCTGCGCAAAAATGAAATGGCACTAATAGTATCCCCTGACGGCGATGCTCCTGCCAGATTGCTACAACAGACCTGGTTCTCTATCGGTGAAATAGAAGCCAGAAAGAAGATTGACTACCACATGCACCAATCGCATTCCGGTGTCTACATCTTCGTAATGGAGGGTGAAGTCAAAGTGGACGGCACAATACTCTCACGCCGTGACGGAATGGGAGTATACGAAACCGGCAGTTTTGAGCTGGAAACATTGAAAGACTCTCACATTCTCTTCATAGAAGTACCGATGTAGCGTGCTTTTGCATAAAATAACAGCTTAAACCGGAAGTTTGTGTAGCGTTTTTTGTAATATTGCGCTATAATTCAATCCGTAAATGAAACTTGATTACATCTACCATAGCGGCTTCGCGATTGAAGCGGACGGAGTGACGGTCATTATCGATTACTATAAAGATTCCTCGGAAGAGGTTTTCAATAAAGGTATCGTGCACGACTATCTCTTGGAAAAGCCGGGCGTACTCTACGTACTATGCTCGCATTTCCATCCCGACCACTTCAATCGCGAAGTTCTTTCATGGAAAAAACTGCGGCCCGACATCCGCTACATATTCTCCAAAGACATCCTGAAGCACCGCCGCGCCTCAGCGGAAGATGCCACCTACATCAATAAGGGCGACACCTACGAAGACGAACATATCCGTATCCAGGCCTTCGGTTCTACCGATGTGGGTATCTCCTTCCTGATAGACCTGCAGGGCAGGCGACTGTTCCATGCCGGTGACCTAAACAACTGGCACTGGAGCGAGGAATCTACTCCGCAGGAAATACGCAAGGCCGAAGGTGACTTTCTGGCCGAAGTGAGAGAGCTGCAGCAAACTGCACCTGCCGTAGATGTAGTCATGTTTCCGGTGGACAGCCGTATCGGAAAAGATTATATGCGTGGAGCAGAACAATTCGTGGAACGAATAAAAATCACTATATTTGTACCGATGCACTTCAGCGAAGATTATCAGGGAGGCAACGCCTTCCGGCAGTTTGCCGAGAGCAAGGGATGCCGCTTTCTGAGCATTGCACACCGTGGTGAAAGTTTCGAACTCCCCAACTTGTAGCCCATAATTCGTAAATTAATAATTAAAACACATACTATTATGAAAAATTTGACACAACTTCTTTTTACACTGTTTTGCCTTTGTCTGCCGGCCATGCTGCAGGCGCAGGATAAGGACGACAGTAAATATCTGGCCGGTGCTGTTCCCGAGGTGGACGGCAAAGTGGTATTCACCAAAGAGTTCAGCATCCCCGGCATGTCTCAGGATGAAATCTACGAACGTCTGCTCGGCTGGATGGATGCCCGTCTGAAAGAGAATGAAAATACCAGCCGTGTAGTATTCTCAGACAAAGAGAAAGGACAAATTGTAGGTATCGGGGATGAATGGATTGTATTCAGTTCTACGGCTCTGTCATTAGACCGTACCAAAATCCTTTACCAGCTGACTGTGACCTGCCAACCCGAAAAGAGCGTGCTCGAAGTAGAAAAGATACGGTTTAACTACCGCGAAGGAAAAGAAAAATATACCGCCGAGGAGTGGATTGTAGACAAGTATGCCTTGAACAAGGCGAAGACCAAACTGGTACGCGGACTTGCCAAGTGGCGCAGAAAAACCGTAGACTTCGTTGATGACCTTTGCCTGGGAGCAGCAGAAGCATTGAGCGCCACCACTGCCAAAGCTCCGGTAGAAGAAAAGAAGGAAGAAAAGAAAGAGGTGAAGGCTGTCGTCAATTCCGGTCCGACGGTAATCACCCCGAAGAAACAAGTTACCGTGGAACCTGCCCAGGCTGCTGAAAAGGCATCCGAAGGCATCGTGAAAGATGCCCAAGTCATCGAAGTGCCCCAAGTCAAGAAACCTGCCGCACTGGTTCCTGCCCAAAAGAGCCAGCAGCAAGAATACAAAACCATAGCCCCCGAGCAATTGTCAGCCGATGCCATCCAGACCGGAGCAGGCAAATTGGTTATCGTCATCGGCCAAGAGCCTTTCAACATGACCATGATGACAGCAAACTCCGGAGGTTCTTTGGGCAAAGTCAACGGCAAACCAGTTGTATTCAGCATACTGTCGCCCGACCAGCCGTATGAACAAATGGAAAAAGCAGAAAGCTATACCATCCGTTTCTATCCTACGGGACAGACAGAGCCTACGGTCATTCTGGAATGTAAGAAGCTGCCTTCACCGGCAACGATGGAAGGTATGCCACGCACGTATGTAGGCGAAATTCTGAAAGCAATGGTCAAATGACCGCACACGCAGACTGCAAATTGTAAATAATCAAATCAGGAATAAACAAATGGAAATAAAAAGTAAATTCGACCATTTTAATATCAATGTCACCAACCTGGAACGTAGCATCGCATTCTACGAAAAGGCACTGGGGCTGAAAGAACATCATAGGAAAGAGTCGTCCGACGGCTCTTTCACTTTGGTCTATCTGACCGACGGCAGTACCGGCTTTCTGCTGGAACTGACCTGCTTGAAGGAGCACCCACAAGCCTACGAATTAGGAGAGAACGAGAGTCACCTCTGCTTCCGCGTATCCGGCAATTACGACGCCATACGCCAATACCATAAGGAAAACGGATGGGTATGTTTCGAAAACACAGCAATGGGACTGTACTTTATCAATGACCCGGATGACTATTGGATTGAGGTACTGCCGGAGAAATGATATTTTACATCACTAAAACAACGAAATATATGAGTATAGAAGAAGCGATGATGGGTGGTATTGTCTTCAAAGGCAAAAAGGACAAACCTAAAGAAGAAAACAAGATAAAGACCAAAGCCAAGAAGAAAACCTACATTACCGGGCAACACGGTTCCGCCTCAGCCAAAATGAAAGCAGAAATCCGCCGCAAACGCGCTAACAGACATAAGAAATGATAAATACAGCCTTATTGCCTGCCGACAAGGACCCGATGGGCGCAGCCATAGCCGATTACTTTAAACGGCATAAAGCCGACCGCCTACGCGTGTTCTCTTCACAATTCGATGAGGACGAAATTCCCGTCGAAGAGCTATTCCGCACAGAAAAGCAAATGCCCTTGCTGGAGCGTACTGCTCTGCAAATGGCGACCGGAAAGATTCTGGATGTGGGTGCCGGTAGCGGTTGCCATAGCCTTGCCCTGCAAGAAGCCGGAAAAGAGGTCCATGCCATCGACATTTCCCCGCTTTCCGTGGAGGTGATGAAGCAGCGAGGTGTGCGTAGCGTGTCACAAACCAATCTGTTCAATGAACAGTTTGCCGATGAATACGACACTATCCTGATGCTGATGAACGGTTCCGGCATTATCGGAAAGTTGGAGAATCTGCCTGATTTTTTCCGGAAGATGAAGCTGCTGCTCCGGCCTGGAGGCTGCGTTTTAATGGATTCCAGCAACCTGAGCTATCTGTTCGAAGAGGAAGATGGCAGTATTGTTATCGACCTTGCCGGTGATTACTACGGAGAGGTAGACTTCCAGATGCAATACAAGAATGTCAAAGGAGACTCCTTTGACTGGCTCTACATCGACTTCCAAACCCTGAGCCTTTATGCTGCCGAAAACGGCTTTACTGCAAAACTGGTGAAAGAGGGTACACATTATGACTATCTTGCCAAACTATCCCGACAAGCATAAAATGAAGTGCCCCCTAAAAGTTAGACAAAAACTTTTAGGGGGCACTTCTTTTTTTTATATCTTGCCTATGCCTGCTATTCAGAAAGCATCCCGTCAATCTCCTTCACCAGAGAAGCAAATTCTTCAGGGTTATACAAACGTGTCAGCTTCACAATACGCCCTTCCTTATCAATTAGGACATTGCGTGTGATGCCTGCCTTGCGGAGCGCATACTTCGCAAATATATCCGCTCCCGGGTCCAGCCCCAAAGGATAGGTCACTCCGGTTGACTTACCAAAAGCAATCACTTTCTCCAACGGCTCGTCACGGTCGATGCCAATCAGCATAAAATCCGGATTCGACTTATGCTTCAGCCATATATCCTTCTCAATGAAAGGCATCTCCTTACGGCATACCCCACACCAGCTCGCGGTAAACTGCAACATGACCACCTTCCCACGAAGTCCCGAAAGGGTAATGCTTTTCCCATCCGTCAGCTTCACTGTAAAATCTGGAGCCATCTCCCCTACCTTAACGATGTAGCCGATACTGTCCGCCACTACATCCTGCGCCTTGCCTGCCATGCTGCACATAGCAAACAGACAGAAAATCAGAAATCCAACTTTTTTCATTTTATTCAATCTTTAATAAGTAAGCTGTAACTATTCAGCGAATGATATTTTATAGAATGGGCAAACAATTCCCTATAACAAAAAACTCCGAAACACTTTTAAAAAGCAGTTTCGGAGTTTTATTCTTCGAGGTACCTGGCAGATTCGAACTGCCGTACACGGTTTTGCAGACCGCTGACTAAGCCACTCATCCAAGGTACCGGTTCTTACAAGAACTCTTTATTTCTCGTTTGCGGATGCAAAGGTAGCACTTTTTTTGAAACTACCAACTATCCGCAACAACTTTTCTTCTTTTTTTTCGTCACTCCACTGCACTCCGCACGCTTCTTATCATACAAATTCTTTAGTTCACAGCCACTTGCACAACTATCACACGGATTACCATTTTCTTTGACCCGATGAGAAAAAGAATAAATACTCATGCCAATCCGCACAGCGCAGAGCAACAACAATAAGGCTACTACCCACTCCTGCCAACTATTCATCATAAAAACAGACCTCCTATCTGATAAATTGCGAAAGACATCAGCCAGGCCAGCGCAGTAGTATAAAGCCCCGCAAACACGGCCCACTTCCAACTGCCCGACTCCCCTTTAATGGCTGCCAACGTGGCGATGCACGGAAAATAAATCAGCACAAACACCATGTAACCGAAAGCCACCAGGGGCGTTATCGGAATGCGTTCACCCAAGCTTACGGCATCTGCCTCGGCATCGTCGGCATAAAGCACTCCGAGCGTGCTTACCACCAGCTCCTTGGCGCCCACGCCGGAAAGGATGCCGATGCCCAGCTTCCAGTCGAATCCCAACGGTTCGATGACCGGTTCCATGGCTTTACCAATCCGGCCGATGTAGGAATTCTCCTGCTGTTCCGTCACACTTTCATATTCATCGTGGTTGGGATAATATCCCAATGCCCAGATAACGATGGATGCCACCATAATGATGCCTCCCATCTTGCGGAGATACTGCGCCCCCTTCTCCCACGTATGGCGGAAGATGGCCTTGGACGTCGGCATACGATAAGGCGGCAGCTCCATGACAAACGGCGTATCGTCTCCTTTCACCAGAAAGCGGCAGAAAAGACGTGCCATGACCACTGCCAACAGAATGCCGATGGCATAGATTACTAACAGCACAAAGCTCGCATTGTTCGGGAAGAAGGCGCCTACCAGCAATAAATAGATGGGTAGACGAGCGCTGCACGACATCAGCGGATTGATGAGCATCGTCACCAGACGGCTCTTGCGGTTCTCAATGGTACGCGAAGCCATAATGGCGGGCACATTACACCCAAAGCCCATAATCAGCGGAATGAAAGACTTTCCATGCAGCCCCATTTTATGCATAATCTTATCCATAATGAAAGCGGCACGTGCCATATAGCCCGAGTCTTCCATCAAGGAAATAAAGAAATAGAGCAACAGAATATTCGGCAGGAAAACAATGACACCGCCCACACCTCCGATAATACCATCCACCAGAAGGTCCTTCAGCGGTCCTTCGGACATGTTGTTGCATATCAGGTCGCCCAATTCGCCTACCAGCCATTCAATCCCCTGCATAGGATAGTCGCCCAGCACAAAGGTGCCTTCGAACATCAGATAAAGGAAAAGGAAGAAAATGGGATAACCCCATACACGGTGAGTAACGATTGAGTCTATGATTTGAGTAGTGCGCGACGTATCCTGATGATTGTCCACATAGGTCTCGCGCAGGGCACCGGCTATAAAACCATACTTGGCATCGGTGATGGCCTGCTCGCTCTCCTCGTTCACCACCTCGGCAATCCGTGCCTCTTCCCGGTCGCGGACAGCAAGAATCTCCTTTCCATTGGGCAACTCCTCCACAATCTTTTTCAAGTCTTCGTCGTTCTCCAGCAACTTGATGGCAAGGAAACGCGTGGAATATTTGTGGCGGATGTTCTCATTGACGCTGATGACGCGCTTCACCTCCTCAATGCTACGTTCCAGCTCGGGACCGTGATTGATATGGATATGACGGTAGAAGCCACGCGGCTGTTCTATCTCTTCTTTATGGCTGCCGAAGTCATGGTCGGGAACATACTCCTGATGCCAGCTGCGAAGGTCACTCAATATCTCGCTGCGCATCCTGCCCTTATGGTCGAGGAAGTCGCCGCCTTCGTAAATATTGATAATCACATGGAACAGCTGTTCAATGCCTTTTCCGCTACGGCTGACCGTAGGCAACATCGGAACTCCGAACAACTGGCTGAGCTTTACATAGTCCAGCGTGTTTCCACTGGCTTCCAGCTCATCGTACATGTTCAGTGCAATCACCATGCGCACGTTCATGTCAATCAGCTGGGTGGTGAGATAGAGATTGCGTTCCAGGTTGGAAGAGTCCACAACATTGATAATGATATCCGGCGTTTCATTGATAATGTGCCGGCGGACATAGATTTCTTCGGGAGAGTAGGCCGAGAGGGAATAGGTTCCGGGAAGATCGACAATACGGAAATGGTAGCCCTGGAAGTCAAAATATCCCTCCTTGGCATCTACCGTAACGCCACTGTAATTGCCCACATGCTCGTGCGAACCGGAAGCGATGTTGAAAAGAGAAGTTTTACCACAGTTGGGATTTCCCACCAAAGCCACATTTATGGTGCGGCGTTTGCCGAGGGCCAGTTGCTTCAGCTCATCTTCGCCCAGATGCATGTTTTCGCCCAACCCCTCGTGGTAATCGGGCTGCACAGCCTGCTCCTTAGCTTCCTGCTCACTGATAATCTCTATCATCTCAGCCTCCTGCCGACGAAGAGAAATCTCATATCCCATTACTTTGTATTTGATAGGGTCGCGTAGTGGGGCATTCAGCAAGACCTCCACTGTTTTACCTTTAATAAATCCCATTTCCACAATCCGTTTGCGGAAACCACCGTGTCCCAGCACTTTTACGATTACACCTTTTTCACCGGTATTCAATTCGGACAAACGCATAGTCTTTCTGCCTTTCTTTTCTATTTTGGGGGCAAAGATAATACTTATGTCCGCAAGGCACAAATAATTTAGAATGTTTTTAAATAAGAGACACTAAACAATAATGCCCAGAAGGCAAAACACTACTTCCAGAGATACTAAATCGTAACTTCACCACACCTTTGTTCTTTTCTTACCACAGCTGTGGTAAGAAAAGAACAAAGGTGT